>TARA_R110002050_G_scaffold2491_9_pt1 | contig 25015 bp, 20 predicted proteins | sample TARA_R110002050 | Tara Oceans TARA_R110002050 (sample SAMEA4396988) | marine metagenome | biome: Polar Biome; feature: [DCM] deep chlorophyll maximum layer (ENVO:01000326); material: water (ENVO:00002006), including particulate matter (ENVO:01000060) such as... | depth 25 m
GGTTAAACGCGTATACCTATTTTCATATTGAATACTTTTTGAGTGACGAATACCTTTTAACTTCCAATCTAATGTTACAGGTTTACTTGTACTAATGACGTTATCCAAACCTTTGGATTTAATCATAAAATCAACCAAATAATCATTTGGTTTCATGACATACCTATACTCCAAATATTGATTGTTTGAAGTCTTTGCTTTCAACGACAAAACTTGATTGCCATTATCATTTGACATTGATGGCTCAAAATACAAATCTGCCGTATTCAACACCCTGTTGTCAGATGTAGAGAAATCTAATGCGAAAGAAGCGTTACCATCTTTTACCAAATAAACCGGCACAGAATCATAAGTAACGTACTGTTTCATTTTCGCCTCTACGACCTGCCCACCTTTATTACTGATTTTCAACAAAAGAACATCATTCTCCAAGGTGGTAATATTATTAGATGGTTTTGTAAACCCAAATGCACCTAATTTACCTTGGTAATTGGCAACTGCTGTAGAATCTTGTAAATCTAACTGTGGTTCATTGTTACCTACAGTCTCTGTTTCTAAATTTTCTGATTCCTTCGCAGCTTCTACTTGCTCTTGTTTTGCCTTTTCTGCCGCCAACTCTTCTGGAGTAGGTCTGTTTTGGTAAAACATGAAGATGAGTATTCCAAAAATAAGCACAAAGCCTATGATGGATTGTACATCAAATTTCTTTTCTTCCATGTGGTGTTTCTAATTAATTGGGTCTATTTTGAATTTTTTAAGATTGCAAATATATGCCCAAATATGAAGTTTATGCCAATGTGGCATTACTTTGTGCCTTTTTATGGTCTAAAGCTGCCTTTACCAAACCTACAAATAATGGATGCGGATTGGCAACCGTACTTTTGTATTCTGGGTGATATTGCACACCTATAAACCATGGATGATCTTTTAACTCCACAATTTCAACCAAATTGGTCTCCTTGTTAAAACCAGTTGCTAAAAGTCCGGCATTTTCCAATTGCTCTAAATATGCATTATTAAATTCATATCTATGACGGTGACGTTCAGATATTTGAGAAGCACCTTCATACATTTTCTTCACTAAGCTACCGTCTTTTAAATCACAATTCCAAGCACCTAAACGCATTGTACCTCCTTTATCGGTTACAGTTTTTTGCTCTTCCATAATACTAATAACCGGATCAGGAGTGTTCTCATCCATCTCGGTTGAATTTGCATCGGCAAGTTTTAAAACATTGCGTGCATATTCTATGACCGCCATTTGCATACCTAAACAAATACCTAAAAACGGTATTTGCATTACGCGAGCAAATTCAACAGCCTTTACCTTACCTTCTATACCTCGCTCACCAAAACCAGGTGCTACTAAAATAGCATCTAATCCTTTAAGCTTGTTTTTGTAATTATCTTCGGTTATATATTCAGAATGTACCGATTTTACATTCACCTTAACCTCATTTGATGCTCCAGCGTGTATAAATGCTTCTAAAATTGATTTATAAGAATCTTGTAACTCAACATACTTACCAACCAAACCAATAGTAACTTCGTTCTTAGGGTTTTTATGCCTTACCAAAAATTCATTCCAACGGGTAAGATCCGGCTCTACGGTATTTGGCAATGCTAATTTCTGCAATGTTACGGTATCTAAGCCTTCTTCTTGCATTAATAATGGAACATCATAAATAGTAGATGCATCAATACTTTGTATTACCGCTTCGCGCTTAACATTGCAGAAAAGTGCTAACTTATCCTTTATTTCATTAGAAATCTCATGCTCTGTTCTACATACCAAAATATCGGCTTTAATACCGCTTTCCATTAAAGTCTTAACAGAGTGCTGTGTTGGCTTTGTCTTTAACTCGCCAGCTGCAGATAAAAAAGGTACCAAGGTTAAATGTATTACTATGGCATTATCATCACCCAACTCCCAAAGTAACTGTCTAACCGCTTCTATGTATGGTAACGATTCTATATCACCTACAGTACCACCAATTTCTGTAATTATAATATCGTAATCGCCACTATTGCCTAGCAACTGCACACGTTCTTTTATCTCATTGGTTATATGCGGAACTACCTGTACGGTCTTACCTAAAAATTCTCCTCTACGTTCTTTTTCAATTACGCTTTGGTAAATTCTACCTGTAGTAACATTGTTTGCCTGTGAGGTACGTACGTTTAAGAAACGCTCGTAGTGACCCAAATCCAAGTCGGTCTCCGCACCATCATCAGTTACATAACACTCGCCATGCTCATAAGGGTTTAAGGTTCCTGGATCTACATTAATGTAAGGATCTAGTTTTTGAATTGTAGTCTTGTATCCGCGAGATTGCAGTAATTTCGCCAAAGATGCAGCAATAATGCCCTTTCCTAACGAAGAAGTAACGCCTCCCGTAACGAAGATGTATTTGGTTTGTGCCATGTATCGAATTCTATGTTACGGGAGACAAAGTTACAAATTGAGGATAGAACTTAACGGGTTTCCTTAGGAAAATGTTTTTGTATTTTTCGAATTACCGATTCTAAGCTGTTTGTTTTGATTTCTAGCATAGATCGCAACAAATCTCCCAATTTACCATCAGGAAACCCTTTTTGTTGAAACCACACCAAATAGGGTTCTGGTAAATCTACCAAGTACCTGCCCTTATATTTACCAAATGGCATCCTATAATGTGCCAGCTCTATTAATTTTTCCTTATCGGGAATTATTTCCATTATTAAATGTAAAAAAATTATCTTTAAAAAATCAACATCTCAAAACAACATGAAAAGAAGAAATTTTATTGGAACCTCAGCGGCTGCCTCTGTTGGTTTCTTAACTACATCTGCCGCAGTGGCAAACAACACCAAACCTGACATTAAGGCTAAATTAAAATACAATATAAACCATAGTGTTTGTTATTGGTGTTACGGCAGTATTCCCTTTGAAGATTTCCTTAAAAGCTTAGTGGAACTTGACATTAGATCGATCGATCTAGTTGGACCAGAAGAATTTCCTCTTCTAAAAAAATACAATATTCATGCATCTATGTGCTGGGGAGCAGGTATGGGTATTGAAAAAGGTTTTAACGACCTTTCTTTACACGATGAACTTATTGCCGATTACGAACGCGTAATTCCCCTTGTTGCTGAAGCTGGCTACACCAACTTAATTTGTTTTAGCGGTAACAGAAACGGAATGGACGACCTTGTAGGTTTGCGCAATTGTGCAACCGGATTAAAGAGGCTAATGCCTTTGGCAGAAAAACATGGTGTTGTTCTTCAAATGGAATTATTGAACAGTAAAGTAAACCACAAAGATTATATGTGCGACAATTCCGAATGGGGCGTTTCTCTTTGTGAGGCTATTGGATCTGAACATTTTAAACTTCTATATGATATTTACCATATGCAAATAATGGAGGGCGATATTATAAGAAATATTGAAAACTACCATCAATATTATGGTCATTACCATACAGGAGGTAACCCTGGCAGACATGAAATAGATGAAACCCAAGAAATTTTCTATCCTGCAGTCATGAAAGCTATTTTGAAAACAGGTTACAAGGGTCATGTTGCACAAGAATTTGTACCTAGTTGGGAAAATAAATTAGACGCCTTAAAGCAAGGTGTAACCATTTGCGACATATAGAAACACTCATATCCAAAAATTAAAAAGCACTTTTTCATTCAAGGTGCTTTTTAATTTATAATGATCTCTAATGGTCAAGTGCCTCCCCTATTTCTTTCACCCATCTTTCTTGAACAGGCAAATTTCTGGAGTAATTGGTCTCTGCGTCGTACTTATTCTGAAAATCGTTCAACTGCCTGATGGTTGACCTATACAATTTACGAACCTCTTCCTTAACATTATCGGTGAAAGTTGCATTTGCCAACTTTACCCTTAATTTACGTGCGTATAGCTCAGTAATATCAAAATGCAACTGCTCATGCAATAATGTTACAACATTACATATTTCTGGTTTATACCAAGATTTTGTGGGGTAAAAATATGCGTATACATTAAAGTCCACCTGCATTTCCCCGTTTTCATAAAATGTAGAAAAATCATAACTAATTCCACTGGCCGTAGTAGCTGCTGCACCACTACCGGACGGAACCTTGCCTTTAAAATCTTTCCAAGTAAACCTAAACTCCGGTGACCATTCAACTTCCTCTTGACCTTGAACAGGAGCAATGCACAAAACGATCAAAAGCCAAAAAATATGATATGTTCTTTTTACAAATCCCAATAATAGGTAATTACTTTTTCAATATCCGGGTGTAAACTGTAATGTACCGGGCATGTATTTGCTGTATGCACCAATATCTTTCTATCCTTTTCAGAAACTTGTTCCGGCAAATGAACTTCAACCTCTATTTTAGAAATTCTTCTAGGTGAGGCCGCCATGTGCTTAGTTACGGATGCCGTAGTCCCTTTCAAGTCTACCTCTAACCCGTTTGCCTTAATACCCATCATAGTCAACATACAACTTGCCAAGCCCGTAGCCACGGTATCAGTTGGTGAAAATGCCTCTCCTAAACCATTGTTATCAACGGGAGCATCGGTCACAAAAGAATTGTTGGACTTTAAATGAACACATTCAGTTCTAAGATCACCGTTATACGTTACTTTTGATGTCATTTTATTCTAATGTTTTAATTCTTAAATCATCCATCATCATTATATATGACGATTGATTATAATAGCCCGCAACACCTTTTCTTTGGTAATTGAACTTATTACCATTGTATTCTGTTTCACCTATGAATCTAGAAGCTTCCAACAAGTTGTTTTTATAAGCTAATTTCAACAACAAATCATAGGTAAGATCAAAACCTCTTACCGCATATTTATTGGGATCATCACCAAAGCGTTTTCTATACCTATCTACAAAAGAACTATTGGCAACCTCTTTATTCACCGAAGGGTAAGTGAACTTTAAATTTGATAAATGTGTATTGGAAATCACATCATTTTCAAACGCAGAGTTCATGTCTGTTGTAAACATGCGAACACTAACTTTATCTTTACCCACCAAAGGATCAAAGGCAGTATTATTAAATGAATTTAATATGGAGACTATACTTGAAATCAACTTATAATTATCAGATTCTACAAAAACCCAATTAGGTACTTGGTCAGATAGCAGGGTCTGTAGTTTATCTCTGTTAATACCAATATTTTTCTCCTCTTCTTTTACGACTACCACTTTTGCAGATGGAAATCTTTCTATAATAGCATCTTTTTCCTTTTTATTATCTTCATCTGCTATGATCAAAAGTGTTTCATCTGTATGATTGTTTTCAACATAGTCTAACATATGTTTCCACAATACCTCTTCATCCGTATAAGAGTAGAACACATTTTCTAAACTTAAATCGCTTTTTGCCGTTACCGGCGCCAATACCGGAACGTTATATCTAGAAGCTTGAACTGCGGTTTCTTTTAATGAAGGATTGTCCAAAGGACCAAAAACCGCACTATAACCACCTAATTGTTCTGCTTGCAATAGTTGTTTTGTCTTACCTAAATCCAATTGATTATCAACCGTTTTCACATCTATTGACACTCCTAAAGACTTTAACGAATCTATGGCTACCAATGCACCGGAATACAGACCTAAACTAACGGTCATATCTCTTCTAGAATCAATTGTTTTTTCAGCGCTTTCCTTATCCGCCAAATTCACCTTGTCCAATCTAAATGGCAACATGAACAGTACTTTTGGCTTTACGGCAACATTAATGCTATCCAATAAATTCACTTTATCCAATACCAGAGCATTCTTCACTTCAAAATCACCTACTTTATCTTTTGGCAACTTAAGTACCATGCCTGCCTTTAAGCCATCTTTTAAATCAGGGTTCAATTGAGTTAGCTCTGCCCAGGTCATGTCAAATTTTCTAGTCAGCCTAAACTCGTTTTGCTTTGGTTTAACCTCATAAAAAATATAATTGTCCGTATTAATATCACCAGTTTCTACCTTTTGTTCAGGTATACGAATAACCATACCCTCTTTTAACCCACCACGTTCTGTAATTTCTGGATTAAGGCGCACTATTTCATCTGATTTTACTCCAAATTCTTTCTCTAAACGATAAAAATTCATCTTTGCAGGTACCGTATAAGAGGTGTATAATTGGGTTACCTGATTCTTTACCGTACTACCGGCTATTTTAGGCATAACCAATTCATAACCTTCAGATAAATAATTGTCCGACTTTGACAGCCCAGGATTTAAAACCAACATGCTATCTATGGTAATGCCATATTTATGTGCAATACTCCATCTGGTTTCCTTTGCGGCAACAATGTATTTTTCAAAATCTTCATCGTTCACACCCACATCTTCAACTTTTGGAGCGGCATATTTAGGAATACGCAGATCCATCTTTTTCTGAAGGGGCGAGGCATATAAAACCGGATTATATTTTTTTAATTCATCCTCGGTAATATTATACATTTGGGTAATACCAAAAATGGTTTCCCTTTTCTTAACACGGTGCTCTGTATAGCCTATTGGCTCTCTAGAATTTTCTGCATCTTGTGCAATCTCTGTGCTATTTTTGGTAGGAGTGTTTGCCGGCTTAGTCGCAATTTTTGCACTTGGTACTACCAATATAGTATTAGGTCTTAAATCCTGACCGATTTTTATCTCTTTATTGTACTGCAAAATACTTTCAGTAGAAACCCCATATAATTTAGAAATACTTTCTAAGGTCTCTCCTCTTTTAACCTCATGTGTATTAAATTTCTGAGCCATTGCAGTGCAAGAGACCAATACGCAAAATGCCCAAATAATGTAAACTTGATTAAATATATATTTCATACTATTCCCATTCAATTGTTGCTGGCGGTTTAGAACTTATATCATATACGACACGATTAACGCCAGGGACTTTATTAATGATATCATTTGATGTTTTTTGTAGAAATTCATAAGGTAAGTTCACCCAATCGGCGGTCATACCATCTGTACTTTCCACGGCTCTAAGTGCCACGCATTTTTCATAGGTACGTTCATCTCCCATTACACCTACGCTGTTAACGGGCAATAACATAGCACCGGCTTGCCACACCTTATCGTATAGTCCCCATTTTTTCAACCCGTCAATAAAGATAGCATCCACCTCTTGCAAAATAGCCACTTTTTCTGGAGTGATATCTCCAAGAATACGAATTGCCAGACCAGGACCTGGAAAAGGATGCCTACCCAACAAAGCTTTATCTATACCCAAGCTAGCACCTACTCTTCTTACCTCATCCTTAAATAACATCTTTAGAGGCTCTACCACTTTTAATTTCATAAAATCTGGCAAACCACCTACATTATGATGACTCTTTATCGTTTGTGAAGGTCCGCCAGTTGCCGAAACTGATTCTATAACATCTGGATAAATAGTACCTTGTGCCAACCACTTTGCGTTTTCTACCAAATGAGATTCATCATCAAAAACCTCAATAAAAACCCTACCTATTGTTTTTCTCTTAGTTTCTGGATCGCTTTCTCCTGCTAAATCACCCAAAAAGCGTGCCGAAGCATCTACACCTTTTACATTTAAGCCCATTCCCTCATACTGCTTAAGTACATCGGTAAACTCGTTCTTTCTTAAAAGTCCGTTATTTACGAATATACAGTGCAGGTTTTTACCTATTGCCTTATGTAATAAAACAGCTGCAACAGAAGAATCTACACCACCGGACAACCCTAAGATTACTTTTTCATCGCCTATTTTCGCCTTTAATTCAGCTACTGTTTTATCAACAAAGGCATCTGGCGTCCAAGTCTGTTCCATCCCGGCAATATGCACTAAAAAGTTTTCCAGCACCTGTTTTCCATCTGTTGAATGATACACTTCTGGGTGAAACTGAATAGCATATGTTTCTTCGCCTTCAAATTTGAAAGCGGCATTTTCAACATCATGTGTACTTGCCAAAAGAGTTGTATTTTCTGGTAAATGCTTAATGGTATCGGCGTGGCTCATCCACACTTGGCTACCTGCATCTACTTTATCAAAAAATGGTTCGTTCTCCTTAACAAAGCTAAGGTTTGCACGACCATATTCCCGTGTATTCGATTTTTCTACACTACCACCATTAAAGTGTGCCAAATACTGCGCGCCATAACAAACGCCCAACAATGGTTTTTTACCTCTAATTTCAGACAGATCTGGGTGAACGGCATCTTCACCCCTAACCGATAAGGGCGATCCAGAAAGTATTACCGCTTTATACTCAGAAAGGTCTTTTGGTAATTTATTATAAGGTTTAATCTCGGAGAAAATGTTTAGTTCACGTACGCGTCTTCCAATCAATTGGGTGTACTGAGAACCAAAATCTAGTATTAGGACTTTATTTTGCATGGGCAAAAATAGCAAATTGACCGTTCTTGAAAAGTATCTTTTAATATATTTAGACTCGATTTAAATATTTTTCATGAAACACATTAGTGCAATTATTTTTGGAGCGGCAATTGTCATTGCTGCATATTTTTTAGGCAACGCTTATATACAAAGGGCAAACCCGCCCCAAATGATATCGGTTACAGGCTTGGGCAATGAAAATTTCTCCTCTGACCTCATTGTATGGGAAGGTCAATTTTCTACCAATAGCACTGTTCTAAAAACAGCTTTCGACCAATTAAACCAAGACAAGGAAATTGTTCGAGAATATTTAACATCTAAGGGCATTGATACTAAAAGCATTATTTTTAATAGTGTTCAAACTACAGAAATCCGAGACAACCAATATGAAAATGGAAATTACGTTGGCAATATTTTTAAAGGATACCAACTTGTACAAACTTTAAAAATAGAATCTGAAGATGTAGCTTTAATAGAAGGTGTTTCTAGAGAAATTACCGAACTTTTAAATAAGGGTGTTCAGTTTAACTCATTGCCCCCAAGGTACTATTATACAAAATTGGCAGACCTTAAAATTGAGATGATTTCCAAAGCAACAGAGGATGCCAGAATACGTGCAGAGAAAATTGCCGAAAATGCAGGTAGTAATTTAGGTGATCTGGTTTCTGCCAATATGGGTGTTTTTCAAATAACCGGTCAAAATTCTGGAGAAGACTATAGTTGGGGCGGTGCCTATAACACCTCTTCTAAAAATAAGACCGCATCAATAACTATGCGTTTAGAATATAAAGTTAAATGATAGTAGTGCTTTGATCGATCATTTTTACCGATCTGGTTAAGAGCAATTTACTTCTCTTATCAATCATTTAAATATATGACATATAAAAGCCCGGTAATCATCCGGGCTTTTTAATCAACCAATTATCAAACCGAATACTTTAAAATTTCTTTTTCATAGCAATCAGTATTCTGCACATTGGTCGCACGTATTTTTAATACCTTACAAAGAATCCAAAAAAAAAAGCTCGGAAACCACCCCGAGCTTTTAAATAAATCAAAAACCAAATTAAACCAAAAGCTAAAAATTGAACCTTTTCAATTTCTTTTTCATAGCTATTATCTTTATAACAACTAACTAAACCATTACCCTACCCTATTTTTCATTTATTTTTACTATTAAATAAATTACCACAATGACAGGTTCATTTTTTGAAGAGTTAAGTATTGAGATCAAAAAAAGTGTAATTGAAAGAGGACACCCATTTAGGTTCATTACAATGGCCACTACCGGCAATGAATCTATTGCAAGACTGCGTACCGTAGTACTTCGTGAGGTGACCGAAAATTTACGTTTAACTATTTATACCGATGGCCGAACCCAAAAGATAAATCATATTCATGCAAATAACCAAGTTAGCTTGCTTTTATACCATCCTGATAAAATGATGCAGTTAAAAGTAGAAGGTATTGCTGAAATAGTAACAAATACCGAAAGATTAAAATCAACTTGGCAAAATATTCAGCCCAAAAGCAGAAAAGATTACATCACAGAAACTAGCCCCGGTACAGCAATTAAGAATCCTGATCATGTGGAATATGTAGAAGACAAAAACCATTTCACCATAATCGATATTTTTCCAACTAAAATTGAATATCTAAAACTTAAAAGACCTAACCATATTAGGGCTCTTTTTACAAAGACCGATGACATTTGGAAGGGAGAATTCCTAGTTCCTTAATTGATATAGAAATATAGATTTTCTTTTTCTTTCCCAAAACCTATGAGACTATCTACAGGTGTGGTCTGTTTTTCTACAGATGGACCGATCGTTATTTCAACTTCCCCCTCATGCTGCAATTCCAATGCGGTTAACGAATAATCATCTGCAGAAAGTATGGTTCGTTCTGGATGTAGTAAGCGCACATTACCGGCATAAGTAACATTAGGTAGCACCCAATGATAAGTATTATAATTCTTGCTCAACTTACTGGCAACCGGCTCAAAACCAAAATGTACAGATGAAGGTATTTTCATCACCTTTTCTATTGGTGTTCTTATGGTTTGTATACCTATAACCAATATAAAAACCCAGTACCCAACAGTAACTAATTTCTTACTATTCTTTAAATCAACAATTTCCAGCAGTAGAACTACAAAAGGAATAAAAAATGGTAGCAACCATCTGGTCTCAACTTTCTGACTTTGAAAAATGAGAAAAAACAAACCCAATACCAGTAATTGCGTAATTAACATTTTAAAAAACCAATTGATTCCAAGCTTATTAAAACTTAAATTTTTAGAGAAGTAGCCTATACTGATTATGGCGATAACAGGAAACATCAAAACAAACAAACCTTTTAAATAGATCATAAAGGGTAGCATTGAAAAACCCGATTGAGCTTGTTCTTTTCCTATTTTTTCTTCTATACTAGAGGTTAGAAAAGATTGATATTCATCTGGACCCAATAACCAATATACATGAGGACCAACCAATAGAACGGACACTAGAACCGACAATAGTATTTTTGGGTTGAAAACGATAGCTCTCAATTCTTTATCCCACAAAGCGACCACGGCAAAAGTCAGCAGAAAGAATATATAATTGTATTTAGACATTATACCTACACCTAAAACCAATCCAAGCAAAAGATAATTTAAAATAGATTTACGCGCTAACAATAGCTGTATACTATAATAAGAGGCAACTACACATAAACAAAGTAAACTTGTATGCGCGAGAGTCTACGAAAAGTAAAATCTATATATACGGGTATTAAAACCAATGCCAGAACAGCCAATTTAGATGTATCCGCCTCCTTAATACGTAATCCTGAAAATCTATAAAGTAATAGCAATGTTCCTGCAAACAAGACAGCCCTAAGTAAAGAGAATGCCAATTTGCCCACACCAAAAACAGTATTAAAACCATACTGTAACCACGTATAAAGGGGTGGTTGATCATCATAACCCCAACGTAACCACTGAGAAAAATAAGCCTGCTCCGCGTCTTCTAATTCTAACGCACTTTTGAAAAAAGTAATTGCCGTAATGGCAATAAAGGATAATATAGCAAGTACGTTTATCTTATGTAGCGTTTTGCCTTTACCCATTATTTACTTTTGGGTGATGACCGTAAAATTTAAATTCAAAGGTTCTAACGCCTTAAATAACATTGGTAACAATGCTTCACCATATGCTAAATAAAACTCCGAAAAATTTAATTGTCTTTCTTGTAAAGATTGATTCGGAAAAATATCATTCTGCAGTTCGGTCATACGAACTACATGGTCTTTCAATTTTCTTTTTTGCGCTTGGAGCAACCTTTTTTCCAAGGCATCCAAGCCTTTTTTCTGTTTTACCTCTTGAGCCTTTACGGCGCCTAAAAACGACTTATCTGTTTTTTCTGCAAGCGCATACATTTCTTTAAATTGCTCTTCCAACAATTTTTTCTGTGGAGCAAAATCAATATCAATATTAGAGATTTCACGAATCTTTTTATTGATCAGGCTATTCTGGCTCAAGAATACATCTGACTTGGAAATATTCATTCGCTCTAATTTATCGGCTTGTTTCTCGGTAATGATCAAAGCTGAATTTCTGACCAATAAAATAGGAAACGTTACTTGCATGGCGTCAAATGCAGCCTTCAATTCTAACCAATATGCAATTTCTCCGCCGCCGCCTATATAACAAAGGTTGGGCAAAATCACCTCTTGATATAAAGGCCTGGCAATAACATTGGGAGAAAATCTTTCTGGAAAATTTTCCATTTCACTCACCAATTCCTCTTTCGTAAAAGTTATGGTAGTATCATTAACGGCATATTTTCCCTTACTTTCCACTAGCCTTTCCCTAATACCATCTTTTAAATAGAAATAATTGATTTCACGTGGGTTTACTTGTACAGGGTAATCAGAAGATATTTGGGTAATTTCCTCTATAGTTTCAGATACTTTCTTAAAAGCTGTTTGCTCAAAAATATCTTTTTTCATGTATGGCACAAGCAATTTCTTTAACTCAACATCATCACCATCAACAATTACCAAACCGTAGTCTTTAAAAATTTCGTTCGCTAAAAAGCGTGTTGCATCGGTCAGGGTATCATGCTTTAAATAAGCATTTTCAAATAATTCTTTTAATACTTGGGCATTTTTACTATCACCAATAGTTTTAGAATAAAGGGCAAAAACCTCTTCCAATCCTTCCGTAGGCAAATGACCTACAGCTCCAGAAGCCTCTTTATTCCACTGAAATTTTAGTCCTTTGAAATTAAAATAATTGATTTCATCGAAATCATGATCCTCGGTGGCCATCCAATAGATCGGTACAAAGTTTTGATCCGGAAATTCTTTTTTTAATTCTTTGGTTAGGTTTATGGTTGAAATAATCTTATAAAGAAAGTAAAGCGGACCTGTAAATAAATTCAACTGGTGACCAGTAACTACCGTAAATGTATTTTTCTCCTTTAAAAGCTCAATATTAGCATTGGTTTGCTTAGAAACGTTGATTCGTTTATACTGTTCTATCAATGAACCAAACAATACACTTCTCTGAGATCGGGTAAATTGTTTACTCTTTTCTTCTATTTGCCCTTTGAACCCATCTATATTCGGAAAACGATTATACAATGGTTTAAGCTTAGTATCTGCGGCAACATAATCGCAAATTAATTTCGAAAAATAGCCCGTTTTTACTAAGGGCAAACAGTCAATATCCATATAAAAATTAAAATCTTGGTAAATATAAAACCCTTTCGTTTTACATTTCCTAAATATAAGTTAATTACCGGTACTGTTAAATACCTGTTTACTCGGTGAATTACAGATTAGATAAGGTACAATTTGCATTTATTTTAATAGATTTGGCTGACTCAGAACACAAACAAACCTATATGAAACTAACTTTACGCATTGCATTACTATTTATTCCGTTTTTAGGGCTAGCTCAATTAAAATCGCCCTCAGAGTTTTTAGGCTACGAACTTGGCACTCAATTTACAAGACACCATGAGGTAGTAGATTACTATCAATATTTGGCAAAGGCTGAACCTAAACGCATGAAACTTATTGAATATGGAAAAACCAATGAACGAAGACCTTTGTTATTGGCAACCATTTCTACTGAAGAAAATATGCAAAACCTATATCAAATTAGGGAAGAGCATATGAAAGGTATATATGGAGAAGGTTCTCCGGACAAAGCTATTGTTTGGTTGAGCTACAATGTACATGGCAATGAAAGTGTTAGCACAGAAGCATCTATGCAAACCATTTACGACCTTTTCACAAGTAAGAAAGCATATTTGGAAAATATAGTTGTATTAATTGATCCATGTATTAATCCAGATGGACGAGATCGTTACGTAAACTGGTACAATCAATTTAAAAACTCGCCAAATCAAGTTGACCCTCAAAGCAAGGAGCATCATGAAAATTGGTGGAGCGGTAGAAGCAACCATTATATGTTTGACCTTAATAGAGACTGGGCATGGTTGACACAAGTTGAGAGTCAGCAGCGCCTAAAACAATTTAACCAATGGCTACCCCATGTTCATGTAGATTTTCATGAGCAAGGTGTTGACAACCCCTATTACTTTGCTCCTGCAGCTGAACCTTTTCATGAAGTTATTACAGATTTTCAAAGAGAATTTCAAGAAACCATTGGAAAGAATCATGCAAAATATTTTGATGCTAATGGATGGTTCTATTTTACTAAGGAAGTCTTTGATCTTTTATACCCAAGCTATGGCGATACTTACCCGACATATAATGGTGGAATTGGTATGACTTACGAACAAGGTGGTAGTGGACGTGCCGGACTTGGCATTATCACGGGTATTGGAGATACGCTTACCTTAAAAGATAGAATTGCACATCATCATACCACCGGCTTATCTACCGTTGAAGTGGCCTCAAAAAATGTTACTAAACTGAATGATGAGTTCAAGAAATTTTACCGTGACAAAAATTTTAAATACAACACTTATGTGATGAACGGTAACCCGGATAAAATAGAGGCTTTATCAGATTTATTGAGTAAACATGAAATTGAATTTCAAGCAGGTACCAATAGTACCTTTAAAGGGTACAACTATGCCACCGGTAAATCTGGCTCAATAAAAAGTACTAATAAAAGTTTGGTCATTTCTACAAACCAACCAAAAAGTACCTTGGTAAAAGTACTGTTCGAGCCCACCGCAAAGTTAAGCGACTCGGTCACCTATGATATCACCGCATGGTCTTTACCCTATGCCTATGGTTTAGACGCGATAGCTTCAGAAACCAGTGTAGCTAAATCCGCACCTCTTCATAGTGGTACTGAATACGGTGTTTTAAAACCGGACAGTTATGCTTACTTAGTTGATTGGAACAGTATGAAAGATGCTCAATTTCTAGCAGAATTATTGCGTAACAAAGTTCGAGTACGTTTTGCCCATAAGCCATTTACATTAGATGGTATTTCACATGAACGAGGCACATTGATTATTACTAAAAGTGACAATAAGCACCTTAAGAATTTCAATGATATCCTTATTTCAGCTTCAGAAAACAATTCAAAGAATGTCATTTCTACAAATACAGGTTTTGTTGAGAGCGGAAAAGATTTCGGCTCTGGTTATGTAGATGTAATTCAGAAATTAAATATCGCTGTTCTTTCTGGTGAGCCAACGTCAACTTTGCGTTTTGGTGAAATTTGGAACTTTTTTGAACAACAACTTAATTACCCTATTTCTGTATTGGGACATGATTATTTTGACCGTATTGACCTAAGCAATTATGATATTTTAATTTTACCTGACGGACGTGGGTATAATAGTTTTCTAAACTCCTATAACAAGGAAAAAATAAAGGACTGGGTAAAACGTGGTGGAAAATTAATTGCCATGGGCGGTGCAATTGATGGAATTACCTCATCTGACAAAGATTTTAAATTATCTGTAAAAGAGATTGAAAAAGACTCATCTACTACAATAGGATCATTTGAAATTTCTGAAAGAGAACAAATAAAATCTGCTATTACCGGAGCAATTTTCAAGGCCACGGTAGATAACACAAATCCGTTAGCTTATGGTTACGATGACACTTATTTTACCCTTAAATTAGGTGCCCGTTCTTACAATTACCTAGAAAATGGCAGCGCAGTGTATTTGAGCGAAGGTAACAACGAACCTGTGTCCGGTTTTGCCGGTAGCGAAGCAAAGAAAAAAATTGCGGAAACTTTAATCTTCGGTACAGAAGAAATGGGGCGTGGTCAAGTTATTTATATGGTAGACAATCCACTTTTTAGAGGCTTCTGGGAAAATGGTAAGCTGTTTTTTGCAAACGCCCTATTCATGGTTAAATAAAATATTATGAAACAATACAAAGTTGAAACACTTATTTATTATTCGAAACTTACGTTTGACAAATACCATATTGTAGATAATTCCAACAAAGAAATTCAAGAAAAACTAGATAGCTACGCAAAAGATGGTTGGCGTTTGGTTTCTACAGATGCATCTAATTTTGGTGCAGCTATGTATATCTACCTGTATTTTGAAAAATAATTTTGATTAACCAATATTCTTGATCAATTGGTAATTACCAATATCCCTTAAACAGTTTATCTCGTTTAAGGGATATTTTATTAGGTAAAGGAATTTGGCAAATCTTCCAACAAATCTGCTTCTTTTACGTTTACATTAGAAGACCCTAATTTATTAGGGCGTAAACCAATGCTTATGGCTAACGACCAAGACCAAATAAATATCTTGCTGCAAAAATTAGAAATTCTTTTAAAAAAGCAACAAGATTTTAATATTGAAGTAAATGAAATACGAAGGGATATTCAAATATTAAGAAATACCCAAGCCTTAAAGTTTACTGAAGATTCTAATAAAAAGTTTCAAGAAGAACCTATATCCAAGCCTATTGTTGAAACTTCCAAATTGATAGAACCGGAAATTACCGAAAACCCCGTTCAATTTAAACAGACAATTAACCCTAACTCTAATAAATCGGTAGATCCACCTAAAAAGAAATCAACATTACCCAAGAAAAAATCAAATCTCGAAAAATTTATTGGTGAAAACCTCATCAATAAAATTGGAATATTGATTACGGTAATCGGTGTTATCATAGGCGCAAAATACTCTATAGAAAACAATTTAATTAGTCCGCTAACAAGAATTATATTTGGTTATTTAGTAGGTTTAGGTTTAATTGGATTTGGTATTAAATTAAAAGCAAAATACGAGAGCTATAGTGCCGTTTTGGTCAGTGGTGCGCTCGCAATACTGTACTTTATAACATTTGCCGCATATGATCTTTATGCGCTCTTTCCACAACTAATAGCCTTTGGTATAATGCTCCTATGTACCGTTTTTGGTGTTGTAGCAGCAATAAATTACAACAAACAGGTAATTGCACATATAGGTCTTGTAGGGGCTTACGCAGTGCCGTTCTTACTAAGTAATGATTCTGGCAACATAACTGCTTTATTTAGCTACATCTCCTTAATTAATGTAGGCTTATTGGCAATTTCATTTAAAAAATATTGGAAAGCACTCTACTACGTTTCCTTTACTTTTACTTGGCTTATATATAGCTATTGGTTCTTTTTTGAAAGTGATGATTACCATAATAATTTTATTTTAGGCTTTACCTTTTTAACTACTTTCTTTACTATATTTTACATTACATTTTTAGCTTTTAAACTAGTTAAAACCGAGGTGTTTAAGGTTGGCGACATTGTATTAATCTTACTCAACTCCTTTATATTTTACGGTTTTGGTATTGCATGGCTCTATAATTACGAGGGCGGTGAGTCTTATCTGGGTCTATTTACGGTTTTTAATGCGTTGATTCATTTTATTATCACGGTAATAATTTTTAATAGAAAACTGGCAGACAGAAAGTTATTTTTCATGACTTCTGGCTTTGTTCTTTCGTTTATTACCATTGCTGTTCCTGTACAATTAGATGGCAACTGGGTAACCTTGATTTGGGCGTTTGAAGCTGCCCTTTTATTCTGGATAGGACGAACAAAAAAGGTAACTTTCTATGAGTATCTTTCTTTTATCATGGTGGCTCTGGCCATGGTTAGTTTAATGATGGATTGGGAACAGGGATATCATTGGAGAAATACTTCTGATGTATGGAGCCCCATATTAAACACTACCTTTTTAACCTCTTTAATTTGTATTTCCGCATACGGATTCATGACCTGGCTTCAATTAAAAACTCCATCAACAAAACCATCTTTTGTACAGAATTGTATGAAAATCTGTATACCTGCCTTGTTTCTTGGTACGCTATATTTAGCTATATATTTTGAAATTGAACACTATTGGAACAATACTTTTCAAGCCTCTAAAATTAATATCGAGAATTCCATTGGCAACTACCCTGAATACAATTACAATATTGTTGATCTTGAATCTGTTTGGCTTATAATTTACACTATGGTATTTATCGCCGCATTAGGTTTGATAAACAACTTCAAGATAAAAAACAAAACCCTAGGTATTGTATCTTTGATTGCAGCTCTTTTGACGACATTTACTTTTTTAACGAGTGGTCTTTACATACTTAGCGAATTACGCGAAAACTATATAACCCAGGAACTCGCCGAGTTTTATAATATTGGAATATATAATATATACATACGTTATATTTCATTTGCATTTTTTGCTTTCTTACTTTTTGCTATTTACAAAGTAGCCCAAAAGGAATATCTAAAAATCAACTACAAAATACCCTTTGAAATTTTACTGCACATTTCTATCATCTGGATTCTTAGTAGCGAGTTGCTAAATTGGATGGATCTAGCAGGATCTAATCAATCATACAAACTAGGTCTAAGCATTTTATGGGGCGTTTATGCACTACTTCTTATTGCACTAGGAATTTGGAAAAAGAAAAAATACCTGCGTGTAGGTGCTATCGTACTATTTTCAATAACATTGATCAAATTGTTTTTCTATGATATTTCTTCATTGAATACTATTGCTAAGACTATAGTATTCGTTTCCCTTGGAGTTTTATTATTGATCATTTCATTTCTTTACAATAAATACAAACACATTATTTCAGATGAAGTCAAATAATTATCACTTAACATTCTTTGCCTTTATAATAACATCATTTTCTTTTGCGCAAATGCATTCCTATGCTAAAAAAATAGAACTAAAAGGGATAGATAGCTTATGGCACAACATTGAAATACCAAATACCGTATTTAAAGATTTGAATGCCAACTTAAGCGATATTAGAATTTATGGCATAACCGCAACAGATACTATTGAAGCCCCTTATATCCACAAGACTTCAAAGGCAACCCAGGCCAACGACGAAATTTCTTTTAATCTTTTGAACCGGGTTCATAATACAAAAGGATATTACTTCACCTATGAATTGCCAAATAAAGAAACCATCAATGAGATTATTCTAGATTTAAAAGACCAAAATTTCAACTGGGAAATAACCTTAGAGGGTAGTCAGCATCAAAAACAATGGTTCACTATTTTGGAAGATTACCGCATTTTATCCATAAACAATCACCAGACCAATTACACCTTTACAACTCTAAAATTTTCCGATACCAGCTATAGATATTATCGTTTATTGATCAAGAGTGATGTAGAGCCAAAATTAGCTACGGTGAAAATTCTTAAAAAGGCAAAAAAGGAAGCCGCATATCGAAATTATCAGGTACAATCATTTCAAGTAAAAGAACAAGAAAAGAATACTATTGTTGATGTGGAACTAAGCACCAAGGTACCATTAGATTTTTTAACTGTCACAGTAGATGATAATTTTGACTATTATAGATCCATATCAATACAATATTTAGCAGATAGTGTTAAATCGGAAAAAGGCGGGCATTATAATTATAGACCTCTGACCAACAAAACTCTTTCTTCAATGGAAGATAACAGCTTTGAACTTCCTAGTATACTAGCAAAAAAAGTACGTATCATTATATCAAACTATGATAATCAACCCCTGAACATTTCCAGAGTAGCACTAAGAGGTTTAATACACACCTTAACAACACGCTTTACCGCGCCTGCCAATTACTTTATGGTGTATGGAAAAAATACAGACAAATCTCCAAATTACGACATTGCCAAGACAAAATTAATTTTACCTCAAAAAATTACTAATTTAAATTTAGGCAAGACAATAGACATACCAAAAAAAGAATCTATAACTACTGCTCCTCTTTTTGAAAATAAGTGGTGGCTTTGGGGAATAACAGGACTTATAATAATTCTGCTCGGTTATTTCACTATAGGCATGATGAAGAAAGAACTTTAAACATAATTATCTTTTAATCAATTAGTTAATACAATACCAAAATTATTGTTACCAACATGGTTTTTATTTTTAAGCTGATTTTGGCTAAATGAGTTTCATATAAAATGATTTATATTTAAACTCTATATAACACATAACCAAAATTTAAAAATGAAAAAATCTGTCTTAACCAATGCATTGTCATTGGTCCTTTTTGCTATTTGCGCACAAGTATCTTCACAAGTAACCAATATCTCGGTAATAGATAGTTCAGCTACAATGAACACTCCTGTTTCCTTAGATAGTACAACAACAGAGCAACTACAAACAGTTGATAGTTTGGTCACCGTTGATCCACGCCTAAAATTTGGATGTGGCTTTGGACTCAATTTTTTAGGAGGCACCAATATTAGCTTGTCACCTAACTTAATATATAATTTAAGCGATAATTTTAGTTTAGGCGCGGGAGTTCAAGGAAGTTATAATTCCATTAAAAATGTTCAAAAAACTACAACCTTTGGTGCTAACGTTATTGGACAATACAATCTATCTAAAAAGTTAATGAGCTTGTTAGAGTTTGCCCAATTAAAAGTGAATACAAAACAAGAAACACCTACTGGTGAAATCAAAGATGATTTTTGGGAATCCGCATTATTTGTTGGCGCAGGCTACAACATTAATAATAAAATCTCTATTGGTGCCAAATTTAATGTGCTATATGATGATGACGAAAGTGTTTATTCTAGCCCAATAATCCCATTTGTAAACATCACTTTTTAGGTAAAAAAAAATCCCAACTAGAATTGGGATTTTTTTTTAAACAGGCTCACCGTATAAATCAAAATCTGCGGCCTCAGTAATTTTTACATTTACAAATTCTCCCTGTTTCACATAATGTTTAGTAGCATCGATCAACACTTCATTATCCACATCCGGTGAATCAAACTCAGTTCTTCCGATAAAATAATTCCCTTCTTTACGATCAATTATGCATCTAAACGTTTCACCTACTTTATGTTGATTCAATTCCCAAGAAATTTGAGATTGTATTTCCATGATGATATTTGCACGTTCTTGCTTTACTTCTTCAGGCACATCATCAACTAAATTATAGGCATGTGTATTTTCTTCATGACTATATGTAAAACATCCCAAACGCTCAAAACGCATCGCAATCACCCAGTTTTTAAGAATTTCAAAATCTTCTTCGGTTTCCCCTGGATACCCTACAATTAATGTGGTCCTAATGGTCATTTCAGGTACCGTTGCTCTAAATTCTTTTAACAATTTGGTCGTTTTAGCCTCTGTAGTACCACGACGCATACTTTTTAAAATACTATCCGATATATGTTGTAATGGGATATCCAAATAGTTACATACTTTTGGTTCCCTATTCATTACATCAAGTACATCCATTGGAAAACCTGCCGGAAATGCATAATGCAAACGTATCCATTCAATACCTTCAACTTTCACTAATGCCTCTAATAATTCGGCAAGATTTCTTTTCTTATAAAGGTCAAGACCGTAGTAAGTTAAATCTTGAGCTATCAAAATAAGTTCTTTTACCCCTTTGCCGGCAAGTTTTTCAGCTTCTGTCACCAATTCTTCAATTGGTGTACTTTTATGTTTACCACGCATTAATGGAATAGCGCAAAATGAACAAGGTCTATCACAACCTTCGGCTATTTTCAAATAAGCATAGTTTTTTGGTGTAGTGGTCAAACGCTCACCTATTAACTCATGCTTATAATCTGCTCCTAGCGCTTTTAATAACCCTGGCAATTCACTAGTGCCAAAATACTCATCTACATTTGGTATCTCTTTTTGCAAATCTGGCTTATAGCGTTCACTTAAGCAACCGGTTACAAAAACTTTATCAACCGCACCATCTTCTTTCTTTTGAACATATTCTAAAATGGTATTAACACTCTCTTCTTTGGCATTAGCAATAAAGCCGCATGTGTTAATTACTACGATGTTCCCTTCTTCTTCATGCACAACTTCTTTGTCGTTAGCCTTTAATTGGCCCATGAGTACTTCAGAATCATAAACATTTTTTGAACAACCTAGCGTTACTACGTTGATTTTGTTCTTCTTAAGAGATTTTGTCCTCATAATTTTAATTGGGGTGCAAAAATACGATTTGGGTATTTAAAAACGTTAGATATGGACAAATTTACTTGTAATCTTTAGTTGATTACGGTTTATTAACGCCCAAAACTTAAATTTAAAATGAAATTCTCCCAATATTTCAGCCTAATTGCCCTACTATCTGTTTTTGTTTCATGTTCAAGTGATTCTGAACCATCAACTGAAACAGAAAAAAGTGGAACGCCACCTGCTGTAACACCAGTACCTACCGAAACATATTTTCCACCTATTTCCAAAACCAACGAGTGGGAAACCCTTTCTATGGAAACATTAGGATGGAATGAAAATGAAGTCAGTAACTTATACTTCTTTTTAGAAAATAACAATACAGATGCTTTCATTATCATAAAAGACGGAAGAATTGTCATAGAAAAATACTTTGGTGATTTTAAATCTGACGACAATCATGCATGGAATTCCGCTGGAAAAAATTTAACTGCAATGTTAACAGGTATTGCCCAAGAAGAAGGTTTCTTAAATATACTGGAACCCACATCTACCTATTTAGGTGAGGGATGGACAAATATGCCCTTAAATCAAGAACAGAATATTACTATTAAGAACCAATTGACAATGACAACCGGTCTAGATTATACGGTTGAAGATATTTTCTGTACTGACCCAGAATGCTTAAACTTTTTAAATGACCCAAATACATTTTGGTACTACCATAACGGACCGTATACTTTGTTAGATGATGTAATTGCTAACGCTACAGAAAGAGATTTCAATGCATATTTCTCCGAAAAAATCAAAGAACCTATTGGTATGCAAGGTTTGTTCCTTAAAATAGGATATAACAACGTATTTTTCAGTACTGCAAGAAGTATGGCCCGCTTCGGAATTTTAAACCTTAACCAAGGTAATTGGGATGGCACCTCCATTCTTTCCGACCAAGAATATTTTAATGCCATGACCAATTCGTCTCAAAACCATAACCTTGCTTACGGCTACCTCTATTGGTTAAACGGTAAAAGCAGCTTTAGACTACCAAGTTCAGAAGATGAATTTACAGGTAGCTTAATACCTAATGCTCCAGACGACCTTATCGCAGGACTTGGCTTAAACGATCAAAAGTTATATATGGTACCAAGCTTAGATATGGTTATAGTGCGTATGGGCGGAGCTAGCAATGAAGAACTTTTAGGACCTTCTAGTTTTGACAACGAATTATGGGAATTGATAAATGCAGTAATAGAAAATTAACCTTGTATATTAGAATAAAAACTACTATTCTAAGTTATAAAACTAGAAATAAATCAATTTAGATACAATGGACTTTAAGCAATTTGCAGAAAATAGGTACACAACTAAAAAATATGATGCAACCCGTAAGATATCAAATTCAGATATTCAAGATTTAAAGGATATACTCAAACTAAGTCCTTCTTCAATTAATAGCCAACCATGGTTATTTACTTTTGTATCAAATGAACAAATAAAAGATGATTTAGCCGAAGCATCTTATTTTAATGCTTCCAAAATTAAGGATGCTAGTCATTTAGTTGTATTTAGCGTTATGGACAACTTGCTAGAATTTGAAAGAAGAGTTGAAGAAAATCTAAATGAAGGTTCTGTGAGGTTCTATAAACAATTTGTAAAACCACAACCGCACGAAAAAACCATTAATTGGCTTACCCATCAAGTATACATAACATTAGGTTTCTTTTTGGCAGCCTGTGCAGCTATGGAAATAGACTCTACACCCATGGAAGGTATTGAACCTGAAAAATACAAGGAAATTCTAAAACTCAAAGATCATAAAGTTTTATTTTCGGTTGCAATTGGCTACAGGCATAAGGAAGATAGTACACAACCCAATTTAATAGGTAAATTTAGATTACCTTCCGAGACTGTAATACAAACTATTGATTAGCTACAGGATACCCTAAACTTCTTTTGTAAGCTCAAAAACCGTAATCTCTGGTCTTACATTTAAGCGTACTTGACGAAGACATCCTATGGCACTGTTTATATAAAGCGTTTTTCCTTTTCCCAATTTTTTAATACCTGCATCGTAATTTTTATTTTTCACTGGAAGTAATGGAGCGGGTAAAAATGGTGGTTTTACTTGCCCACCGTGGGTATGACCAGATAATATCCACCCCTTAAAATTGTTCCAAATAGGTAAATCGCATACATCAGGATTGTGACATAAAGTGATATTCGCCATTTCAGGTCTATATTTAGCGGTAGCTTTCAAGGGATAGAAATTACTTCCCCAAAAATCATCCATTCCCAAAAAATTGAGTCCGTCTATTTCAATAGCATCATTTCTCAACATGGTGACGCCTACTGCCCTTAAACTTTCAGTGATGGTCTTTGCCACAGGTTCTTCGACAAAGTCGATACCATAATCATGATTACCTAGAATACCTATAGTACCTAAAGTACCCTTTACCACATATTGTAGCACCTCATTCAACTGATCAATCTGTTCGCTATTTTCATAGGTTACATAATCTCCAGTATAGACTACAAAATCAGGATTCAATTTTTGTGCTTCCTGAAACGAATCTATGATATATTGATAATCGAACGAATTACCGATATGTATATCACTAATCTGCATCAGTGTTTTACCTACAAGGGCATCAGGTAAGTTTTTTAATGGCATTTTTAAATGAACATATTTCAGCCAAAAAGGCTCTATTTGCCAACTATATAAACCGACCAACAACCCTAATCCCCCTCCCCATCGAAAAGTGTTCTTTATAAATCCCCTTCTTTTCATGACACCTAAAACAATATTAATTTCTGTAGTCTGTAGGCATGATCCTGACAGGAAATTTTTCTTCATATGCTTTACCAATTCTAAGCAATTTGGCTTCAGTGAATTGTTTGCCTATAAAAGTTAGACTAATTGGTTCTCCAGATGGTTTATAACCCATAGGCACTGTAAGCGCTGGATATTTTGCAACAGCGGCATAACCTGCATGATAATTATTAATAGAAAGTATTGCATCTAACCTATTCTTATCCATAGCTGAATTAAAAAACGTTCGTCCATTTTTTTCTAAATTCAGTTTTATTTCCTCTAATTCTGAGCTAGTTGTGGTATCTGAAACTATGCCATTAAATAGCGCTTGACCATAAGGGATTCTTACTAAAGAATCATTATTGTTGAATGCTACTGCATCTTCAAGAGATTTTATCTTCACTAAGTTAGGATCCGTATAATTCCTTAAATAAGAGGGTAAATCATTTCGCATGTCAATATTTAGTATAC
>TARA_R110002050_G_C8963169_1_pt1 | contig 25001 bp, 14 predicted proteins | sample TARA_R110002050 | Tara Oceans TARA_R110002050 (sample SAMEA4396988) | marine metagenome | biome: Polar Biome; feature: [DCM] deep chlorophyll maximum layer (ENVO:01000326); material: water (ENVO:00002006), including particulate matter (ENVO:01000060) such as... | depth 25 m
CAAAATCTGTAGAATTAGATAAAGTAATACTTGAAATATTTAAAGTAGAAATCCCCGTATTATTAATAGTATATGTTTTAGTAGAAGAATTACCAATATCAACAGACCCAAAATTGGTGTTGTTAAAGGTAGTAGGGTATAAATCACCATTAGCAATATTTGCTCCATTTCCTTTAACGTCAATTTCTGGATTTGGAGAAATTGATGTTCCTTGAATAGTGAAAGTGTAAGGGTCTTCATTACTATCATCATTATCAATACTGATAGTTGCTGTATGAGTTCCATCTGTTAATGGTATATAATCAATTGAGAATGTTAGATTATTACCTCCACTTATAGTACTGTTTTGAGTTGGTTCAGAATTTATTGTAAAATATCCAAATCCTCCAGATATGGATATTCCTGAACCATTATCGCTTATAGTTAGGTTGGTTTCAGAACTACTAGTGTTTTGAATAGTAAAAATATGATTTGTTAACGAACCTGTATTTACTGAGCCATAATTTGTGTTATCAGAATTGCTAGGTGAATTATCTCCGTTTGAAATGGTATTTCCAAGACCAGTAATGTTAATTTCGGGTTGAGGAGGACCAGAGAGTGTTCCATTAATGATGATTTCATCAATATAGATATCATCTCTATTGCTCGATGCGTCAGATCTAAATCTAAATCTAGAATTAGAAGTAAACCCATAAGTACCTCCATTATTAATTGTGACAGATTGGTTTGTATAAGTTGTATTGTTGTTAAAATTTGTTCCAAGGATATAACGTGCAATTGGAGTTGAAACCCATGAGGAACCGCCATTATTTGAATACTCAATAAAAAAATCGTGTCCAGAATTAAAACCAACTGTTCTAAAATCAAAAGTTAACTCAACAGATGCATACGGTGTTAAATCTATATTATTCGTAAACATAGAAGAAGAACTACCGCTGTTGTCTTGTAAATTAGCCGAGTCAGTTCCAGATAAAATAGAACTAGAATTTAAGGAACAGTCACTTCCTCCGTCATTCCATAAAGTAAAAGGGAAATTTCCTGATTCAAAATTTTCATAATTAATAAGAATATTTTGACTAAAGGAGCAAATAGAAAAAAATAGGAGGAGTAGAGGATAAATAAATTTAGGGGTGAGGGTGAGGGATAACTTTGTAATCATTTTTGGTTGGTTTTTGGTTAATCAAAAGTTAGTAATGACTAAATATATTGAATTCCATTAATAATCAATAGAAAAATATTTTTCTATTGATTGTTCTTAAATTAAATTATTATTTAACGTGTTTGTTTGTAGTTGTTTATGTTTGTAAATATTAAAAATTCACTATGAGTATTATCTTCTATACATTTGAGTGTAAAAGTTAAACGGTCTATTTTCAAGACCAATTAAATCAAAACAGAGGTTAAGTAATTATTCAGAGATATTGGTTAATGAGAGTTAATAAAACGGAGAGTTTACTGTGTTAGTTTCTTATTAAAGAAGTATATTGAAATTTAAAACAGAAACTAAAGTATTAATTTAAATATCTTTTATTTAGATTTGATATTACAATTAATAGTAAAACAATAAAATGTATAAGTTAACAATAAAAGAGTATAAAAATCTTTTTGATAAACTATACATATCATTATGCTTATTTTCTAATAAATATATTGACGATATAGATATATCAAAAGATTTGGTGCAAGATGTATTTATAAAAATATGGGAAGAAAAGATTGTGTTTAAAAATGAAAATAATATAAAATCATATCTATATACTTCTGTAAAAAATAAATCTTTAGATTATTTAAAAAGCAAACGTTATAAATCAACAGATAATTTTTCAGCTAATCAAATTGAGCAATTAGAAAACGAATCTTATTTTTTAAGAGAAGTAGTTGTTGTAGAAGCTTCAAATATTATAGAGAAAGCTATAAATACGTTGCCAAATAAATGTGCTAATATAATTAGATTAAGTATTAAAGATTTAAAAAATTCAGAAATAGCCGAAGAATTAGGTATATCAATAAATACAGTTAAAGCTCAAAAAAAAATTGCCTATAAAAGGCTAAAACCTCTCTTAAAAGACTACTTTATTTTAATAGCTTTTGCTTTTAGCGATTAAATCTATCCTAAATTTTGTTGTTCACTTTGTTTTAAGTGTTTGAAAGACAGTTAAAAACAGATTAACATTGTTTTTTTTACTTTTTTTTAACCCTACTATGATTTTTTATCGTCTTAGAGTTAAATAAGCATATATTTTAGATAAATAAACATATATTTCATGCCCATTTTTAGTAAAATCATTATATTGTCTAAACAAATAGCGGTTTCGTTATTAAAAGATGACAAACCTACAGATTTATATAAATCTGAAATCTTCGATGAAAAAAATAAGGATTACATTATTAAGAACCTTACTGATGAAACTTTAATTAAAGAACGTCTTAAACAGTCAAATCAAATTGATAAAAAAGCAGATTGGAAAACTGTTAAGAACGAAATTAATCTACCTGTAAGAAAATTATATTGGCGTTATGCGGTAGCAGCAAGTGTTATTGGAATATTAGCTACCAGTTATATTTTTAAAGATAATTTATTTAATAACACAGAGGATAATACATTAGTAATAGTAAATACAATAAAAATAGGTACAGATAAGGCAACGCTTACTTTAGAGGATGGTTCTCAAATAGCTTTAGAAAAAGGAACATCATTTCAAACAAATAATGCTAATAGTAATGGAGAGCAAATCGTATATGGTGAAAAAGATTCAGAAAAAGATTCAAATATTGCATACAATTATTTAACCATTCCTAGAGGAGGTCAGTTTTTTATAAAATTAGCAGACGGAACACGGGTATGGTTAAATTCAGAATCTCAATTAAAATTCCCTGTAAGTTTTGTTGAGGGTAAAACAAGAGAAGTAGAGTTGGTTTATGGAGAGGCATATTTTGATGTATCACCAAGCAGTCAACATGATGGAGCAGACTTTAAAGTGATTAATAATAAACAAGAAGTAAACGTTTTAGGTACAGAGTTTAATATTAAAGCTTATAGAGACGAAACTAATATTTATACCACCTTAGTAGAAGGTAAAGTAGCTATTCGTTTTGAAGACAAAAAGCAAAACTTGGTGCCAAATCAGCAATCAAATATAAATGTTTTAAGTAATACGTTATCTGTTAAAACAGTAGAGGTTTATAATGAAATTTCATGGAAAGATGGTGTTTTTAGTTTTGAAGAAAAATCACTTAAAGAGATTATGAAAGTTTTAACCCGTTGGTATGATGTAGATGTTGTATTCAAAAATGAAGCTATTGAAAATGAAGAATTTATTGGCGTTTTAGGAAAGGATCAAAATATAGAAGAAATACTAATCAATATTAAAAATTTCGGAATAATAGAACATTATGAAATTAACGATAAAGAAGTAGTATTAGAATAAAAAAAGGGAGCGAAGTTTTGACATTTTCCGGTATCTAACTTCACCCCTCTAACTATGTATTAATTAAATGTTTAACTAACACAAAACAAATTTATGAAAATTAAACTAATCAATGCGCGTTTTCTATTTAGAAAGCGGCTACTAACCATGATTATGAAAACGTTTTTCTTTTTATTATGTACAACCGTTTTTAGTTTATCAGCTGAAAAAACTTTTTCACAAGAAAAAGTAATAATTGATCAAGATCAATTAGTTACCGTAGACAAAGTATTTAGAATTATTAAAGAACAAACCAACTACCGTTTTATTTATCCTAAAGACCTGTTTAAGGATACTCCGAAAATTCAATTGACAAAAGGAGAAATTAAAATTGAAAAATTATTAGACCAAAGTCTTTTAGCTAGTAATTTAAACTTTAAATTATCTAGGAACAATACTATTGTAATTACAGAACAGGATATAACTCAAACAATAGAAATTCAACAAGGCATTCAAATATCAGGTACTATAGTAGATAGTTCAGGATTTCCTTTGCCTGGGGCAAATATTCTTGAAAAAGGAACCACAAATGGAGCACAGTCTGATTTTGATGGTAATTATTCTTTAAAAGTTACTGATGAGAATTCGATTCTAGTAGTATCTTATATAGGATATACAACTAGAGAAATTGTTCTAAAAGGAGAAACTACAATTAATATTACTTTACGCGAAAATGCATCAGCGTTAGATGAAGTTGTTGTTGTAGGTTATGGTACACAAAAAAAATCAGATTTAACCGGAGCTGTTAGTGTAGTAGATACAGATAATGCAAAAAAAACGATAACTTATGATGTTGCAAAAATGCTTCAAGGGCAAGCAGCTGGTGTTACAGTGCAATCATCTGGAGAACCAGGAGGTTTTGTAAATATCAAAATTAGAGGTATTACATCATTTAGTAATAACAACCCTTTATTTGTTATTGATGGTGTTATTGTAGATAATCCTTACGATTTCGCGCCAGGAGAAATTGAATCTATGCAAGTTTTAAAAGATGCGTCTTCTGCAGCCATTTATGGAGTTAGAGGAGCTAATGGTGTTGTTATTATAACAACTAAAAAAGGTAAAAAAGGAGAAACTAATGTGAAATACAAATCACTTTTTGGTTTTCAAAATGCACCTAAAACATTATCAGTAATGGATAGAGAAGGTTATCAAATGGTAACTAATGCAGCAGAAGCTAATGCAGGTTTAACATTAGCACCAGGAAACGATCCTTCTAACCCATTATTTATTAGTAATGTAGACACAGATTGGCAAAAAGAAGCTTTTAAATCTGGTACTATTGAAAATCATGCACTTACTTTTAGTGGTGGAGGTGAATCTATGACTTATAGCTTAAATCTTGATTATTTTAAAAACACAAGTTATTTAGATACTCCACAAGATTATAACAGACTTTCTACATCTTTAAATTTAAACGGAGATAAAGGTAAATTTAAATATGGAGCAAAAATTGGATATACACAATCAGATAAAGAGAGTTTTAATGAATATAATGCTGGAGAAACTTCAATAGCTTATTTATTACAAGCTATTCCTACGATGCCTGTATATGATGAAAACAGATTAGGTGGTTATGGTGGTGCAGATAACTTAACGCAAAGAGCTATTACTTTAAATCCTATTGGTTTTAATAATTTAATTGAAAACACTAATAGAAGAAATCGTTTTATTGGAAGTATTTGGGGAGAGTATGAAATCTTAAAGGGATTAAAATATAAACTTAGTGTAAGTGCAGACAGATTAGATTGGCACAGTAGATTTTTTAACCCACCTAGCGATTTAGGTTGGTACTATATTACAACAAACGAAGAAGCTGCTTTAGATTTAACAAATGGTAGTGAAACTAGAACTATTGTAAACAATTTATTGACTTACGACTTTTCTGTAAAAAAACATACCTTCAGTATTTTAGCAGGTTGGGTACAAGAAAGATTTGAACACAACAATCATATTTCAAGAGGTGTAGGGTATGAGCCAGAAGAAAACAGTCATTTAGAATACGCAGAAGATATAAGCGGTAGTGAATATGAAAGTATGACTACTGGAAGATCTTATTTAAGTAGATTGAATTACAACTTTGATGACCGTTACTTAATTACAGCTAATTTCAGACGTGATGAATCATCATTATTTAGTCCTGAAAATAATGCAGATAATTTTTATTCATTCTCTGGAGCTTGGAAAATTAGCAATGAAAACTTTATAAAACTTCCCGAGTTTATAAGTTCTGCTAAGATAAGAGCTGGTTATGGTGTTTTAGGAAATAATACTATTGGTGTTTATTCATATAGTTCAACTATAAACCCTTTTGCTGGTTATACTTTTAATAATGCCTTAGCACCAGGAACAACAGTTGTTACTTTAGTAGACCCGAATGTAAAATGGGAAAATACAGAAACAACAAACGTTGCTTTAGAATTAGGATTATTAAATAATCAAATTCAATTTACTGCAGAATATTTTGTTAAAGAATCAACTGATCTTTTAGCATCAGTTCCATTGCCATATTCTACAGGTTCGTTCCCTGCAAGTATTGTAACCAATGCAGCAGCAGTTAGAAATAATGGTTTAGAGTTTTTATTAAGCTACAGTAATAGTAATAAAGCTTTTAAATATAATGTATCTGCCAATTTAGGAACACTTAAAAATGAAGTATTACAAATAGGTGCTGATAATTTACCAATATATGGAGCTGCTTCAAAAACAGAAGTAGGAAGATCTGTTGGAGAAATGTTTGCTTATGAAGCAGAAGGGATTTTTCAAGATCCAGCAGAGATTGCTGCATCAGCATTTCAATCAGGAGCTGCGCCTGGAGATATTAAATTTGTAGATCAATTAACCGTAGATACTGATGGTGATGGAATTCCTGATGCTGCAGATGGCTTAATTAATGATGATGATAGAACCTACCAAGGTGTTACAATTCCAACATACAGTTATGGCTTTAACTTTGATAGTTCATATAAAAACTTCGATTTCTCATTCTTTTTTCAAGGATCAGGAGGAAATAAAGTATTCAATACAACATATCGTGAATTAATGTTAGGGCAATATGTTAACGGACATACAGATATGTTAAACTTCTGGACTCCACAAAACACAAACACCAACATACCTAGACCAATTATTGGAGACCCAAATGCTAATAATAGAGATTCTAGCCGTTTTATTGAAAATGGAGATTATTTAAAACTTCAAAATATTCAAATAGGTTATACGATTCCTTTAAAAGATAATAAGTATATCAATAGAGCAAAAGTATATGTAAGTGGACAAAATGTATTTACAATTACTGGATATAGTGGTTTCGATCCTGATTTTTCAAGTGATGGGTTATTTTCAAGAGGCTATGAGCGTGGTTCATTCCCAAACCCAAGAACATTTGCATTGGGAGTAGAGATAGATTTTTAAATAGTTAAATTAAAAAACACAAAAATGAAATATAAAATTTTAAATTATTTAACAGTTTTCTTCTCACTTACTGTTGTTTTAACAAGTTGTGTGAGTGAAGACGATTTAATTCAAGTTGATCCTAACGTAGCTACTGCGTTATCATTTTGGAAAACAGATCAAGATGCCATATTAGGTATCAATGCAGCATATGGTAGCTTATTAACTGATGGCACCTATATGAGAAGTACACCATTATTACTCGACCTTAAGAGTGATGGGGCAACAAGCTTTAGCCCATGGGATGCTATGTATAATGTAGGAAGGTTTAATTCAAACCCTACAGATGGTTCTATCTATGGATGGGCTTATGAAACCTATTATCAAGGTGTAAATAGAGCAAATCAAGTACTAGAAAATATTCCAAATATTGAAATGACTGATACTGCACTTCAAAACAGAATTTTAGGTCAGGCATATTTTTTAAGAGGATTATATTTATTTCATGCAGTAAACTTATTTAAAAGTGTTCCTATTCCACTTGATAATAGTGAAATTATACATCCTCAAAAATCTCAAGAAGAAGGTTGGGCACAAGTAATTTCTGATTTCGAAATGGCTGCTAGTTTACTTCCTGTATCTTATAATAGTGTATCAGGACTTGATGCAAATGAAGTTGGTAGAGCAACAAAAGGTGCAGCTTTAGCATATTTAGGAAAAGCTTATTTATTTACTTACGATTTTCCAAATGCTAGAGATACTTTTAAAGAGGTTATAGATTTAAATGTATACTCATTAGTTTCTAATTATAGAGATAATTTTACTGTTGTAAATGAAAATAACTCTGAATCTGTTTTCGAAATTCAATTTAGTAGAGATGCCGGTGGTGTTGATTTAGGTTGGGGTGGTGCTCCAGCTTCTGGATGGGGAAAAACATCTGCTAGAGCTATTACTTATGCTCCAAGAGCATTTGGTTGGACAGATGTAAACCCAACGAGAGCATTATTTGATGAGTTTCAAGAAGAAAAAACAATAAGTGATGAAACAGACCCAAGATTGGATGCTACTATGTTTTATAATAAGCCAGGAGGTATGATGTTGTACGGACAAGATTTTGCAACATTTTATGCTTCTAATCCAGGAGATCTTAACAATTTATTCTGTCGTAAATATCAAAACTCTGATGGAACTCAACCTGATGAATTTGATTGGAGATCTGGAATTAATGAGCGTATTATGCGTTATGCAGATGTGTTGTTAATGTATGCAGAATGTTTAAATGAAACGGGTGCCACTGCTGCTGCATATCCTTATATTCAAATGGTTAGAGACCGTGTTAATTTACCAGATTTAGCGGTAACTAAACCAGGAATGACACAACAAGAAATGAGAGACCAAATTGGTCATGAAAGATTCTTAGAGTTTGCGCTTGAAGGTCATCGTTTTGATGATATTCGAAGATGGGGATGGTTACAAGATTCAGCTAAATTAACTTGGTTAAAATCAAGAGATCCAGAGTTTGAAACTTATAAAGCTGGAAGAGAGTTTTTTCCAATACCTCAAGCAGAATCGGATAGTAACCCTGGTACTGATCAAAATGACGGGTATTAATAATATTTTTTTGAGTTTGTTTATTTAAGTTAGTAAATCATAAGGCAAGTTTAAAAACTTGCCTTATGATATTAAAATAAAAGCTAAACATAAAAATAAATATAGCTTACTAAATAATAAACATTATAATTTTTGTTTTATAGTATCTTTTTAATTAATTTGTAAGTGTAATAAAAACACTTATTAATAAATTCTATTAAAGTTTAATTGATAATTAAAATGAATAATAATAAATATAAAAATAAGCAAATGGTAAATTTTAAAGTTAAAACGAGTTTTTTTAAATTTTTTGCAATCTTTTTTATTTCATCACTAAGTGTTTTTTCTCAAGAAGACTCTACTACAGTAGTTACAATTAGTGAAAATGAAAAAGCTCCTATTATAAGCAAGCACATTTACGGACATTTTGCAGAACATTTGGGAAGATGTATTTATGATGGTTTTTTTGTTGGTGATACCTCAAAAATTCCAAATACAAAAGGTGTGCGTAATGATATTATTAAGGCATTAAAAGACTTGAAAATACCTAATTTACGTTGGCCAGGTGGTTGTTTTGCAGATACCTATCATTGGAAAGATGGTATTGGACCAAAAGAGAATCGACCAACAATTGTAAATCAATGGTGGGGAGGCGTTACCGAAGATAATAGTTTTGGTACACATGATTTTTTAAATATGTGCGAATTATTAGAAACGGAGCCATATGTTTCTGGTAATGTTGGTAGCGGAACGGTTCAAGAATTAGCAGATTGGGTTCAGTATACTAATTTTGATGGTGTAAGTCCAATGAGTGATTTACGTATAAAGAATGGTAGAAAAGAGCCTTGGAAAGTTAAATACTGGGGTATTGGAAATGAAGCTTGGGGTTGTGGTGGAAACATGACAGCAGAATATTATGCCAATGAATATAGAAAGTATGCAACATTTATTTCAGATTGGACAAATTCTGGTGGGTTAATGCGTATTGCATCTGGAGCAAGCAGTGAAGATTATAACTGGACTGAAACTCTAATGAAAAATATTCCTAATAATATGCTTGGAGGTGTTGCTTTGCACCATTATTCTGTAATAGATTGGGGGAAAAAAGGGGCTGCGGTAGCTTTTACTGAAGAGCAATACTTTGCTACAATGAGTGAGGCGTTAAAAATGGAAGAGCTTGTTACAAAACACGCTGCGATTATGGATAAATACGACCCTAAGAAAAAAGTTGATTTAGTAGTTGACGAATGGGGTGGTTGGTACGAAGTAGAAGAAGGCACTAATCCTGGGTTTTTATATCAACAAAACACTATGCGCGATGCTGTTTTAGCAGGGGCAACTTTAAATATTTTTAATAATCATGCAGATAGAGTTCGTATGGCTAATTTAGCACAATGTGTAAATGTGTTACAAGCAGTAATACTTACAGATAAAGCTAAAATGATTTTAACACCAACGTATCATATTATGTATATGTATAATGTGCATCAAGATGCTAAAATGATTCCTATTGCATTTGAATCTCCTTTATATCAATTTAAAGAAAAATCGCTTCCAGCATTATCAGTTTCTGCTTCTAAAGACAGTAATGGTTTGGTTCATATTTCTATGGTAAATGTAGATTCTAAAAAAGAAAATAAAATAGAAATAAAAATAAGTGAGTTAGGAATTAAAGATGTTACGGCAACAATTCTTACTTCAAAAAAATTACAAGACTATAATTCATTTGATAATCCATCTAAAATTACACCTAAAAAGTTTGAAGATTTTAAACTTAAAAAAGGTGTTTTAACAATAACAATTCCTGCTTTTTCTGTTATTATGATAGAAGGAAAATAAAATGGTTAGCTATGAAGAAAAAAAATATAATGTTGAGCTTAAAAAGGGTTAGCCTATTTTTTGCATTAGCAGTTATGATTTCTAGTTGTTCTAAAAGTGATGAAATTGAACAACCAAAAGCTGGAACTGTATTAAATAAAGATTGTTCTGGAACCACTCAAATCATTCAATATGCAGATGGTAAAGGAGGTTATACTACAAGTAATGTTGATAACTCGATTGAATGTGGATATATACCACCAATAGTAGAGACTTTTGATGGGCCAACATATTCAGATAATTATGCATCAATAGCAGCTTGGGGCTCACGTTCTCAATGGAATTTAGCAAATGTTCATGATCCAACCGTTGTAAAAGATGGTGAGTATTATTATATGTATCAAACCGATGCATCTTATGGAAATGCTCATGATGGAAATGGCCACTTTCATCATAGACGATCAAAAGATTTAGTTAATTGGGAATATCGAGGCAGTTCAATGGCTAATGCACCAGCTTGGGTTAAAGATTCTTTAAATAACAAACGAGCTCGTATGTCACCTGCTTTACCTGCTATTGAAAACCCAAATTATGGCTATTGGGCACCTTACATAACCAAGGTTGGTAATACGTTTAGAATGTACTACAGCATGGTAGTTATCAACCCTATTGTAGGAACAGATTCTAATACCTCTTGGACAGAACGTGCATTTATTGGATTGGCAGAATCTAGCGATTTAGCATCAAATATTTGGGTAGATAAAGGTATGGTAGTTTGCTCAGAACCAGATGGTCTTGAAACTTATACAAGAACAAGTGGTAATGATTGGAGTGGATATTTTAAGTTTAATGGAATAGATCCTAGCATGGTTATTACCAAAGAAGGGGAACATTGGTTAATTTATGGTTCTTGGCACTCGGGTATTGCAGCTTTAAAATTGAATCCAGAAACAGGTATACCAGATAAATTAGAGACTTTAGAAGATTATGGTGTTACTATAGCAAAACGTGGCTTTAGTAGATGGCAGGCATCTGAAGGTCCAGAAATAATTTATAATCCAGATACAGATTACTATTATTTGTTTTTAGCCTATGATGAGCTTTCAGTGGCATATAACACGAGAGTAGCTCGGTCTAGAAACATTACGGGACCATATTTAGGAATTAATGGTGCAAATGTATCTAATGGGGCCGATTGTTATCCAATGATTACGCATCCGTATGGTTTTAAAAATCACACAGGTTGGGTAGGTTTCTCTCATTGTTCTGTTTTTAAAAATCCTGATACTAATGAATGGTTTTATGCTTCACAAGCGCGTTTGCCAGAAAATGTTCCTGGAATTAATGCATCTAATGCTATAATGATGGGGCATGTTCGCGAAATTCAATGGACAGATGATGGTTGGCCTGTAATAGCGCCAGAGCGTTATGCGGGTGTACCAACAACAGAAATTACAGAAGCTACATTTATTGGAACTTGGGAGCATATAGAGATGCAATATCAATATAAAACCATTCAAAATGCTAACACGATTTATTTAACAGGTGATAAGAAAGTAAGTGGCGGAATAAATGGAACATGGTCGTATGATAGCACGACTAAAACATTAACTATTAATGATGTTAAATGTAAAATAAAAGATGCCTGGGATTGGGAAGCATCTACAAGAAAAGTAACTATAACATATTCTGGACTAACTTCTGGAGGTATCCCTTTTTGGGGAAAGAAAACTAACTAATAAATCAAGGAGGATTCTAAATGAAAAATTTATTCACAATTTTATTTGGCTTAATAATTATTGTTTCGTGTAAAAATGAAAAAGTAGAAAATATTGAGGTTTCAGAAAACACCATTATTTCCAAAAAGCCATTAAAAATTAACAACCCTATTGTAACAGATAAGTATACTGCTGATGCTGCGGCTATTGTTTATGATAGTAAAGTTTATTTGTATGCTGGACATGATGTAGCGCCTAACGATTTTAATTTTTATAAAATGGATGAGTGGTTAGTATATTCATCTTCAGATATGGTAAACTGGGAAGAACACCCAGTGCCTTTAAAAACATCCGATTTTAAATGGGCATCTGGAGATGCATGGGCTTCTCAAGTTATAGAACGTAATGGTAAATTTTATTGGTATGTTACTGTCGAACACGGAAGTATTCATGGAAAAGCCATAGGTATTGCAGTGTCTGATAGTCCTATAGGACCATTTAAAGATGCACTTGGAAAAGCATTAATTACGAATGATATGACCATGCATACAGATATTAGTTGGGATGATATTGATCCAACTGTTTGGATAGATGATGATGGTCAAGCCTATTTATTTTGGGGAAACACTGTATGCCATTATGCAAAGCTTAAAGAGAATATGTTAGAATTAGACGGTCCTATAGAAACCATAGAATTACCAAATTTTACAGAAGCACCTTGGATTCATAAAAAAGGCGATTGGTATTATTTATCATATGCCTATAAATTCCCAGAAAAAATAGCTTATGCTATGAGTAAGTCTATAACAGGATCTTGGGAGTTTAAAGGAATTTTAAATGAAGTAGCAGGAAACAGTAATACAAACCATCAATCTATTATTGAGTTTAAAGGAAAAGATTATTTCATTTATCATAACGGAAGTATAGAACCACATGGTGGAAGTTTTAGACGCTCGGTTTGTGTAGATAGACTTTATTATAATAAAGATGGTACTATGAAGCGCGTAATTATGACTTCAGAAGGCATTCAAAAATAAATGTTATGAATATATTTAAGCATTATATCGTACTATTTGTATTTTCTATTTCAATGGTTTCTTGTGCCCAAACAAGTAAACCAATTACACACGATCCTGTTGTTGCAAAACAAGGAGATACGTATTACTTATTTTGTACAGGACCAGGTATTACAAGTTTTACGTCCAAAGATTTAAAAACTTGGAAAAAAGCTAATAGAGTTTTTGCTGAACAACCAAGATGGGCTAAAGAAGTAGCGTCAGGTTTTAATGGTCATATTTGGGCACCAGATATCACACTTCATAACGGAATTTATTATTTGTATTATTCAGTGTCAGCTTTTGGTAAAAACACGTCTGCAATTGGCCTAGTAACTAATAAAACGTTGAATCCTGATGATGAAAATTACAAATGGGAAGATCAAGGTATTGTTATTCAGTCTGTTCCAAATAGAGATATGTGGAATGCTATTGACCCAAATTTAATTTTTGACGAAGAGGGTACGCCTTGGATGTCTTTTGGTTCGTTTTGGAGCGGATTAAAAATGGTAAAATTAAATGATGATTTAAAAACAGTTGCTGAGCCACAAGAATGGTATCCTATTGCCAGCAGAAAAAGAAGTCTAGATTTACCAGATATAGATGCTGGTGATGCAGCGTTAGAAGGGCCTTTTATATTTAAAAAAGGCGATTATTACTATCAGTTTTTATCTTGGGATTATTGTTGTCGTGGAGAAAAAAGCACCTATAAATTAGTGGTTGGTCGTTCAAAATCTGTGACAGGACCTTATGTTGATAAAGAAGGAAAAGAACTTAATAAAGGAGGAGGAAGCTTAGTAATTGAAGGGAACAAAAACTGGTATGGTGTAGGTCATAATAGTGTGTTTACTTTTGATGAAAAAGACTACAGCTTCATGCATGGTTATGATGCCAGTGATAAAGGGTTACCAAAACTAATAGTAAAAGAAATTACTTGGATTGATGGTTGGCCAACACTTAAACCATTAGAATAGCATGAAAATATTAAGCTACATATTGTCAATGTTGATTTTTGGTTTTTTAGTAGCCTGTCAAAGTAATGATGCAGGTGAGAAAAAGGAACTGTTAGCAAAAATTGATTTATCAAAAACTAAGGAACCCATCTCAAAATACCTTTATGGTATGTTCATGGAAAATTTAGGGAATGATGATGTAGGAAATATAGTAGACGATGCCTTGTGGGCTGAATTGTTGGATGATAGGAAATTCTTTTATCCAGTTAATATGGATACATTGAATCCTATTAACCGCAAAGAAAAAATTAATCGCTGGAGACCAATAGGCCAAGTAATAATGGATACTTTAGACTCATATGTAGGTGTACATTCACCTAAAGTTATAACATCATTAGCTTCTGAAAACGGTATTGAGCAGAGTGGAATTGCAATTAAAAAAGGGAAAACTTATAATGGGCGAATCATATTAAAAGCCTCTAAAAGAATTGAAGTAACGGTAAAACTCGAAACAGAACAAGCGGATGAGCAATTAGTCCTTTTTAAGGATTTAAAAAACGATTACAAAAGTTATTATTTTAGTTTTATTTCAAATGCAGACAATCCAAAAGCAACTTTAAAAATTACTGGATCAGGAAGTGGAAGCTTCACTATTGGAACTGTTTCTTTAATGCCAGCCGATAATATTGACGGTTTTAGACCTGATGTTTTAGCATTGTTAAAAGGGTTGAATTCTGGAATTTATCGTTGGGGAGGGAATTTTATTTCAGGATACGATTGGAGAGATGGTGTTGGGAATCCAGATAAAAGAGCTCCGAGATATGAATATGCTTGGGAATGTCTTGAGGATAATGATGTAGGAACAGAGGAAATGATTCGATTTGCTGAATTAATAGGAGTTGAGTTGAGCATGACGGTAAATACTGGTTTTGGAGATGCCTTTTCAGCAGCACAATGGGTAGAATATGTAAATGGTTCTAAAGAGACACCCATGGGAAAATTAAGAGAACAAAATGGACATTCTGATCCTTATGGAATTAAATTATGGTGTGTTGGTAATGAAAGCTATGGTTGGTGGCAATTAGGCCATATTCCTTTAAAAGATCATATTATAAAACACAATATATTTTCTGAAAAAATGCTTCAGGTAGATCCAAGCATAAAATTAATTGGTTCGGGTGCTTCTATTGAAGAAATGACAGTTACTGAAAATTCCTTTCGAACTTCAAGAAAAGTAATACCAGAATATGATTCAGAAACCGATTGGACAGGTGGGATGCTTAAAAATGCGAATGATATTAGTTTTATGAGTGAGCATTTTTATTGTTCAGTAGCAGAGCGGTTTGATCTGGAAAAAGTTAAATATATTGAAGTTGATGCACCTTTAGAAGATTGGACACAACGACCAGCAAACAGAATAAAATTAAAGGCTGAACATTACAATGAATATCATAAGCGAACGCCTAAGAGTAAAAATATTCCAATCTATTTAGATGAATGGGCATATTACACTAATTGGGTACATCCTAAACCAACATTAGGTGTTACGATTGGTTATGCTAGAGCGTTAAATGAAATGTTTCGTCATACCGATTTGTATAAAATGGCTGGCTTTACTTTTGGGACCTCTTGTTTGTCATTTACTGATACTGAGGTTGATTATAATGCTACAGGTTTAATGTTTAAGTTATATCAATCTCAATTAGGAAGTATTCCTCTTGAAGTTGAAGGCAATCAACCGCAACCAAAACCTAAATATCAAATTGGTGGCGATCAACCAAAGGAAAATGCCGGAGGTAATTTATATCCTTTGGATGTTATTGCGACCTTGAGTGAAGATAAAACATATATGGTTTTATCCATTATCAATCCAACTTTAGAAAAACAAGCAATAACTTTTGCTTTTGGAGATACGACATTTTCTGATAAAGCTACAAAATGGACTCTTTCAGGAACATCTGTGGATGGTAGGAATATTGTCAATAAAGATCCACAGGTGAAGGTCATTCAGTCAGAAATAGAATCAACTAATAAGTTGACTATAGAACCCGCAACAATTAATTTAATTAAATACAAAATCAAAATTTAATGAAATCATTAAAGTACATCATATTAATTTTATTAGTAGGGCTTTTTGTTAATTGTAAAAGTGATAATAAAGACATTTCAAAAGCCGAAGAACCTCAAGTAGGTTATATTATTACGCCTGTAAATATCCAAAATGTAAAACTCACAGATGAATTTTGGTTACCAATCATAAAAAGAGTTCAAGAAAAAACTATTGAATATGCAATTAATAAATGTGCTGAAGAAGGGCGATTTGATAATTTTTTGATTGCAGGAAAACAAATGGAAGGCACCGTTAAAGGAGCCATGCCTTTTGATGATTCTGACGTTTATAAAATAATAGAAGGGGCGTCAAATTCGTTAATTAGCGCACCAAATAAACCTTTAGAAAAATTAGTAGATTCTTTAATAGGGATTGTAAAAATTGGTCAGGAAGCAGATGGGTATTTAACCACTTGGAGAACTATTAATCCAGCTAAACCACCTGCAACATGGGTGAAAGTTGATGAAGGAAAAAGGTGGGAGTTCTTATTTATGAGTCATGAGTTGTATAATGCTGGACACATGTATGAAGCTGCGGCAGTACATTATAAAGCAACAGGAAAAAAGAATTTTTTAGACATTGCGTTAAAGAACGCCGATTTAATGGTTGATACTTTTGGTGATGAAGAAGGGAAAATAAAAGCAGTTCCGGGTCATCAAATTATAGAAACGGGTTTGCTTAAATTATATCAAATTACAAAAAAAGAAGTTTATTTAAATCTAGCAAAATATTTTTTAGACAATAGAGGGAATCCAGAAAACCATGAATTATTTGGAGACTACTCTCAAGATCATATTCCTGTAGTTAAACAAGATGAAGTTGTTGGTCATGCTGTAAGAGCTGTTTATATGTATGCAGCTATGACTGATATAGCAGCCATAAAAAACGATACTACTTACCATAAAGCAATACATAATTTATGGGATAATATGGTGGGTAAAAAAATGTATATCACTGGAGGTATTGGAGCTAAGCACGAAGGAGAGTCTTTTGGAGAAAATTACGAATTACCTAACCTTACGGCATATAATGAAACGTGTGCTGCCATTGGAGATGTATATTGGAATCATCGTTTGCATAACTTGTCAGGAGATGTTAAATATTTTGATGTAATAGAACGTACATTGTATAACGGATTAATTTCAGGATTGTCATTAGATGGAACCAATTTTTTCTATCCAAATGCATTAGAATCTGATGGTGTTTATAAATCAAATCGTGGCTCATGTACTAGACAATCTTGGTTTGATTGTTCGTGTTGTCCAACTAATGTTATTCGATTTATACCATCCATTCCAGGTTTAATATATTCAAAAGCAAACCAAACGGTTTTTGTTAATCTATATGCATCAAGTCATGCAGATATTAATTTAAATGGTGAAAACGTAAAGGTGTCACAAGAAACTGCTTATCCATGGAACGGAAAAGTAACTATTACTGTCAATTCCAATTCAGAAATTACTGTAAAGTTCAGAATTCCAGGTTGGAGTAGAAACGAAGTCTTACCAAGCGATTTATATTCGTATGCAGATACTTTAAAAGAAAAAGCAACTTTAACTATTAATGGTGAAAAAGTAAATGCTTCAATAAATGATGGCTATTTTGAAGTGACCAGAAATTGGAACGCAAATGATAATGTCGAACTTACCTTTCCAATGAAAGTAAGAACAGTAAAAGCAAACGATAAAGTTGAAGAAGATAAAGGTAAATTAGCTTTGGAATATGGCCCATTAGTTTACGCTGTAGAAGACATTGATAACAAAAAATTTGAGGCTATTACTCTTTCCAAATCTGATAAATTTACGGTTCAAAAAGAATCCATTTTAGAAGGTGTAAATACAATAACTAACGATAAATTGAAAGCCATTCCTTATTATGCTTGGTCAAATAGAGGTGTAGGAAAAATGAAAGTGTGGATAAAGCATAATGATAATGATTAATTTGAGGTTAGTTTTTAATAAAAATAAATAAGATATAATGAAACTAAAATTTATTTTAAAAACGGTAGTTATAATTGGAATATTTCTTTTCCAATTAAACTTTAGTGCTCAAACGAATCCAATAGAAATAGAAATTGATGTAAATGAAGAATTAGGATCAATGAAACCAATTTGGGCTTGGTGGGGTTATGATGAGCCCAACTATACTTATATGAAAGACGGGAAAAAGTTGCTTTCAGAAATAGCCTCTTTAAGTTCCGTTCCTGTATTTGTTCGTACTCATAGTTTGTTTGTTACAGGAGAAGGAACTCATGCACTTAAATGGGGGTCAACAAATGCCTATACAGAAGATGAAAACGGAAATGCCATCTATGATTGGACCATAATTGATAAAATATTTGATACCTATATAGAAAGAGGCATGAAGCCTATGGCACAAATAGGCTTTATGCCAGAAGCGTTATCTACAAAACCTTCACCATACAGACATTACTGGAAACCTGGGGCTGCTTATGAGGATATTTATACAGGTTGGGCTTATCCACCTAAAGATTATAATAAATGGGCAGAATTGGTTTTTCAATGGGTTAAACATTCTGTAGAGAGATACGGAAAAGAAGAGGTGGAAAGCTGGTATTGGGAATTATGGAATGAGCCAAATATTGGGTATTGGCAAGGAACTACAGAAGAGTATATTAAATTATATGATTACACAGCAGATGCAGTAAAGCGTGCATTGCCAACAGCAAAAATGGGAGGGCCAGAAGTTACAGGACCAGGTTGGGATAAAGCAGCAGAATTTTTACGTGCTTTTTTAAACCATGTTCGAGATGGTAAAAATTATGCAACTAATAAAATAGGCTCACCACTTGATTTTATTACATTCCATGCAAAAGGAAGCCCTAAAATAGTGGACGGTTTTGTTCAAATGAATATGGGAGCGCAGCTTACAGATATTAGCAAAGGGTTTGAAATTGTTGCATCGTATCCGGAATTTAAAAATTTACCAATAATAATTGGAGAGTCAGATCCAGAAGGTTGTGCAGCTTGTTCTGAAGCAGATTATCCTTATAATGCTTATAGAAATGGAACTATGTATGCTAGTTATACAGCGGCATCATTTGCAAGAAAATATGAATTGGCAGATCATTACGGTGTCAACCTTTTAGGAGCCGTAACTTGGGGTTTCGAATTTGAAAATCAACCTTGGTATGCTGGTTTTAGAGACATGGCTACAAACGGTGTAGACAAACCTGTTCTAAACGTTTTTAGAATGTTTGGTATGATGAAAGGTAATAGGATTAAAGTTAATCAGGAAAACCTTGACTATAATTTTATAAAAGTAAGAGATGAGAGTGTTAGAGGTAAAGCACCAGATATTAATGCCATAGCTTCAAAATCAGAAAATTCCATATCTATAATGGTTTGGAATTATCACGATAAAAATGATTTGGATGTACTACCATCTTCAGTAAAGCTTATGATTGATAATATACCGTCAAAAAAAGTTTTGGTGAATCATTATAGAATTGACCAAGAACTTAGTAATTCTTATACATTATGGAAAGAAATGGGTTCGCCTCAAAATCCAACAGATAATCAAATTGAAAATCTTGAAAAGGCAGGGCAATTACATTTATATTCATCTCCTAAATGGATGGAAATTAATGATGGTAAAACGAATATAGAATTAGAATTACCTAGACAAGCGGTTTCATTAATAACAATAAATTGGTGATAATTAATTAGTAAATATAGTTTTATAACAAAATAGAATAATTAAACCAACCCAATAACAGTAGTGATTGACGCTTAACTGTTGCAAAAACAAATTATAATAGATGAAATCTAACAATCAAAAATTAAGTATACTAGAAAAAATTGGATATGGTTCTGGTGACGCAGCAGTAAATGTTGTGATCTCTTCCATGTTTCTTATTATCACATTTTTCTATACAGATGTCTATGGTTTAAAAGCAACAGATATGGCATTAATGTTTCTTTTAGTAAGGTTGATTGATGCCATTACAGATCCACTTATGGGTTTAATTACCGATAAATTCACAACAAAATGGGGGCGCTACAGACCTTATTTTCTCTATTTATCAGTGCCTTTTGGTATTTCGGTATTCTTAACATTTATAACACCAGATTTCGATTATACAGGTAAATTAATTTATGCTTACATCACCTATATTTTTGTAACCATTATGTTTACTTCAGTTACAATTCCTTATATTTCCTTAATAGGCGTATTGACTAGCGATCCGCAAGAACGTTTGTCCGCAAACGGATATAGACTTTTCTTTGCTAAAGTAGCAGCCTTTCTTGTTTCAATTGTAGTTCCTATCATGGCAGAATCTTTAGGTAAAAACGATATAGCAAGAGGATACCAAATTGCTATGGGAACAATGGCACTTCTAGGTACTTTACTCTTCATTTTTTGTTTTTACACAACGAAAGAACGTGTTGAACATGTTGTTGATAAAACACCTTTATTTGAGCAATTTAAATTATTGATTAAAAACGGGCAATGGACCTTATTATTTGGTGTATGTTTTACAGGAACTGTGGGTTATGTCATCCGTGGTTCTGTAGCAATTTTCTATGCTAAATATTTTCTTGGAGGAGACGCAAGTGTACAATCTACCTTTATGGGAACAGGTGTTGCAGCGGCAATTTTAGCAATGCCAGTTTCAACATATATTACGAAGCGTTACTGCAAAGTAAAACTCTTTAAATATACGCAGCTTGCAGTTGGTGCAATTAGTTTAGCGATGTTCTTTTTCATTAAACCTGGTGATATGGTTTTAGCTTATGTATTGTATTTTATTCTATCCTTTGTAGTCGATTTACATGCACCAGTATTCTGGTCAGCTATAGCGGAAGCAGTAGATTATGGTCACGCAGAATCAGGAAAGCGTGTGTCTGGACTATCCTTTGGAGGTATTTCTTTTGCTCAAAAAGCGGGTATGGGAGTAGCTGGAGCAGCCGTAGGTTATTTGCTAGACTTTTTTGAATACATTCCAGATGGTGTGCAAAGCGATAGAACATTAATAGGTCTTGCGCTTATGTTAACAATTATTCCTGGTGTATTTCATGTCATTATGGGTGGACTGATGTTCCGCTATAAAATTACTGACAAATATTATGAAACTATAAAAACTAAATTGAACATATAAAAATGAGTACAATTGAAAGAAAGAGTTTGATTGTTGAGCAACGTGCAGATCCATTTATCTATAAGCACACAGACGGTTATTATTATTTTACAGGTTCAGTGCCTTCATATGATTCTATTGAGCTTAGAAGAGCTAAAACAATAAATGAATTGGAAGAAGCCGAAACATATAATGTTTGGCATAAACATGAAACAGGACCAATGAGCAAACATATTTGGGCACCAGAAATTCATTATTTAGATGGGAAATGGTATGTGTATTTTGCAGCAAGTGAAGTTGATGATATTTGGAAATTGAGACCTTATGTACTTGAATGTAAGGGGCAAGACCCATTAAAAGATGAATGGGTAGAGCTTGGGCAAATGCAACCAGCAGAAGGCGATAACAAAACATTTATTGATTTTTCTTTGGATGGAACAGTCTTCGAGAATAATAATAAAAGATACTTCTGTTGGGCAGAAAAAACAGGCGGACAATTTGCGGCTTCAAATTTATATTTAGCTGAAATGGAATCGCCAATTAAGCTAAAAACAGCTCATTTTATGTTGACCACTCCTGATTACGATTGGGAAAGAGTTGATTTTTGGGTAAACGAAGGTCCAGCCGTTATAAAAAATAATGGTAAAGTATATATCACATTTTCGGCAAGTGCCACAGGCGCATGTTATTGCATGGGGATGATGGAAGCAAATGAGGAATCTGATTTGTTAGATAGAAATTCTTGGAAAAAATCTCGGTATCCAGTACTTGAAACCGACTATGAAAAGAATATTTATGGTCCAGGACATAACAGTTTTACTGTAGCAGAAGATGGTACACCTTTAAGTATCTATCATGCTAGAGATTATGAAAAAATTGTTGGAGACCCTTTATATGATCCAAACAGACATGCAAGAGTTATGGAAGTGAAGTTTGAAGAGAACGGAACACCTATATTTGAATTTTAATTAGCATTAGTTATTATGAAATATTCATTTTTAAAACATTTACTTTTAGCTGTTTTAGTGGTAAGTGGTTTATTTAGTTGTAAAGATAAAAGCGAATCAGAAACTATTTTCGAAACGACATCATCTTCTAATGAAACCACAAATTTGGTGGTCGATTTTAAAGACACAGGAATTAAGATCCAACCAACTATGTACGGTATTTTTTTCGAGGATATCAATTTTGCAGCAGATGGCGGTCTGTATGCAGAAATGGTTAAAAACCGTTCGTTTGAATTTCTATTGCCAAAAATGGGATGGAAAGAATCAAATAGTAACAAGCACAGTTTAAATAATGATTCTGGAATTTTAAATCCAATAAAATATACAGGTAAAAACACCAATCACACCTATGGACGTGTTGAGGTTAAAGGTTCAAAATATGAGTTAATTAATGAAGGTTTTAGAGGCATGGGAATTAAAAAAGATGCCAAATACAACCTAACTATTGATGCTAAAAAGTTTAGTGGCAACATTAAAAAAATCAAGTTTCAATTTATAGATTCATTGCATACTGTTTTAGGGGAAACTTCAATTATTCCAGAAAGTACGAATTGGAAAAACTACGAAGCACAACTAACTGCCTCAAAAACAGAATTAAAAGCAAAGCTAAAAATTACGTTTGAAGGTACTGGGAAAATCGATTTAGATATGATTTCTCTATTTCCTGAAGATACTTGGAAAGGCAGAAAAAAAGGAATGCGAAAGGATATCGTTGAATTGTTAGACGGATTAAACCCAGGATTCTTAAGATTTCCAGGAGGTTGTATTGTTGAAGGTAGAACTTTGGAAAGACGCTACCAATGGAAAAAAACGGTTGGAGATATTGATGATAGAGAGATATTAGTAAACCGTTGGAATACCGAGTTTAAACACAAATCAGCTCCAGATTATTACCAAAGTTTTGGTGTTGGCTTTTTTGAATATTTTCAACTATCAGAAGATTTAGGAGCAGAACCTTTACCAATTTTAAGTTGCGGTATTGCGTGTCAATTCAATACTGGCGAATTAGTGCCAATGGAGGAATTAGATCCTTATGTTCAAGATGCCTTAGATTTAATCGAGTTTGCAAACGGAAGTACAGCAACACCTTGGGGGAAACTACGTGCAGATATGGGACATCCAGAACCGTTTAATTTGAAATATATAGGAATTGGTAATGAGCAATGGGGAGAAGCTTATATAGAACGCTATAAAGTGTTTGATAAAGCGATTAAAACAAAATATCCAGAAATGATAATTATTTCTGGAAGTGGACCTTTTCCAGATGGTGAATACTTTGAATACGGTTGGGAAGAACTTAAAAAGATGAATGTTGATGTTGTAGATGAGCATTACTATCGTTCACCACAATGGTTTAGAGAAAACGCAGGCAGATATGATGATTATGATAGAAATGGGCCAAAAGTATTTGCAGGTGAATATGCAGCACATCCAAAAAAGGTAGAAGATGGTCCAAAAGAAAACAATTGGGAAGCAGCACTTTCAGAAGCTGCGTTTATGACGGGTTTAGAACGTAATGCAGACGTTGTTACATTAACATCTTATGCACCTTTAATGGCACATATTGATGCGTTTCAATGGGCTCCAGATATGATTTGGTTTAATAATTTAGTCTCGTATGGAACGGCAAATTATTATGTTCAAAAGTTATATGGAAACAATCCGGGAACCGATTTGTTAACCATTACAGAAGATGGTAAATCATTAACAGGTCAGCATCATTTATATGCTTCAGCAGTAAAAGACACTAAAACGAATGAGCTTATTATTAAAGCGGTTAATATAAGTGAAGCAAAACAAACTATTGCTATTTCACTAGAAGGAGTGTCATTAAATGGAGAAGGAGCTATTATAACATTGAGAAACGATGATTTATTAGCTGCAAATTCATTTGATAACCCACAAAACATTGGTTTATCAATTTCAGATTTTGAAATTGAAAACGGAAAAATAGAGATTGAATTATCGAGTCAATCTATGAATGTTATAAGAGTTAAAATTTAATAGTAAAGTAATTTAACAAATATCAAATCCAGTATTTGTATTATAAAAAGAGAAAAATGTTTTAGCAAATAAAGAAAAATCCAAGATTTTTATCTTGGGTTTTTCTTTATAGCGAGAGGGGGGATTGAAACAGGAACATTAAAATTTTTGTTTTTATCTCTTCTAATTTTCCAGTTAAAATCTTTAATAAAGTCAACGTAAAAATCTCCTAGTGTTACCCGTCTACACGATTAGCACACGTTTTTATTTTTACAAATTAAATTAATAATTTATTTGGAATGTTCGTTCTGTTATTTGTAAGTTTACAAACGGAATGAATGTTCTAGTATTATTAACAAATTAAATAAAAATAAAAGATGAGTAAATTAAATGGTAAAATAGCCATAATAACAGGTGGTAATAGTGGTATTGGTTATGCGACTGCTAAGGAATTTAAAAAACAAGGTGCAACAGTAATAATCACAGGAAGAAATTCAGAAAAGATAAAATTAGCAGAACAAGAACTTGGTGTAAAAGGTATTGTGGCAGATGTTAAAAGTATTTCAGCAATAGAAGACTTGGTTGAACAAGTAAAAAATGATTTTGGAAAAGTTGATGTTTTATTTGTAAATGCCGGTGTTTTTCAACCTGCACCAATTGGTCAAATTAGCGAAGAATTATTTGACAATCAAATTGCAATAAACTTTAAAGGTGCTGTTTTTACAACAGAGAAATTTCTTCCCATTTTAAATGATGGAGCATCAATTATTAATCTGTCATCTATCAATGCGTATACAGGAATGCCA
>TARA_R110002050_G_scaffold288248_4_pt1 | contig 24947 bp, 24 predicted proteins | sample TARA_R110002050 | Tara Oceans TARA_R110002050 (sample SAMEA4396988) | marine metagenome | biome: Polar Biome; feature: [DCM] deep chlorophyll maximum layer (ENVO:01000326); material: water (ENVO:00002006), including particulate matter (ENVO:01000060) such as... | depth 25 m
TATTTTGACTTTTCAGACAGCCTCTTTTGTTATAATTATTTTTGTGTTGAGAATCTTTCTATATTTTTAATTTAACCGAGTGAAAATCCCTTCCCTTTGGGAAGGTTAGGATGGGATTAAAAACTCTGAATGGCCAACTCATAACTCTGCAAGCCAAACCCAAGAATAACCCCTTTTGCATTTGGCGAAATAAAAGATTGATGCCTGAATTCTTCTCTATTAAATGTATTTGAAATATGTACTTCCACAACCGGGGTTTCAATAGCTTTAACCGCATCACCTAAACCAATTGATGTATGCGTGTAAGCTGCCGCATTTAAAATTATACCATCATAACTAAAACCAACCTCATGCAGTTTATCTATAAGCTCCCCTTCAATATTAGATTGAAAATATTCTAATTGAACTTTTGGGTATTTCGTTTTAATTTTATTTAAAAAATCCGTAAAACTAAGGCTTCCATAAATTGCCGGTTCTCGTTTACCCAATAAATTCAAATTTGGTCCATTTATGATGATTAATTTTTTCATGAAGTAAATGTATTAAAAAAATGCATAAAAAAAGGAAGCTAAAGTGCTTCCTTTTTTTACGTTTTTTAAACTTTTTTATAAACCAAACTCAATACCTAAATTTATTGAGCTAAATGTTCCTCCATCGACGCTTACGCCTTTGTATGCCAAAACAATATCTAAAGATTCACTAACACCATACTGTACCTTTGGAGCATAATAAAACCCTCCGTCGTTTCCAGAAGGACTGACTCCTATTGCGTATCCTAAATCCGCACCAATTGTGAAATCATCTGATACATTAAAACGTCCAGCTGCTGCAATTGGTATAAATCCAGCATCTTCAAAATCAAAAGACCCTATTGAATCTCCAAGATAATGGGAATAACCGGCTATTATCCCTGCATCGAATTGATCAGAAACTTCCCATAAATAATTTACCTCAACCCCAATATTTAAAGTATATAAATCTTTAATATCACCTAAAGGTAAACCAACATTCACTCCAGCTTTAAAATTGCTTTGAGCATTTACATTCGATAATCCAAAAACTGCAAACGCAGTCAATACAAATAATTTTTTCATATTAATTAAAGTTTTAATTGGTTAATTAATAGTAAAGTAAATAAATATTTACGATATTATCTAATATAATTATCTGTAACTATTCCTATATAATAAAAATACGCATTTATACGTATTTTATACTGATCAATATATTTAAAGAAATTATCCTACTTTTACTTTTATGAAATGGCAGCACGCACTCAAAGATTATCAACTATATTTAAAAATTGAACGGGGTTTATCAAAAAACTCTATTGATAACTATGCTTTGGATGTGAAAAAATTAATTCATTATTTAGAAGCAAATAACATAAGTATTACCCCTATTACAATTTCATCAGACATTATTCAACAGTTTATTTATGAAGTAGCTAAAGTTGTGAATGAAAGAACACAATCAAGAATCATTTCCGGATTACGAAGTTTTTTTAATTTTTTAATTTTTGAAGATTATAGAGCTTCAAATCCACTAGACCTTATTGAATCTCCTAAAATTGGTAGAAAATTGCCAGATACCTTGAGTGAATTTGAAATTGACAACCTAATTAATGCCATTGATTTGAGTAAGGCATATAACGGTGTAAAACTTGGCGAACGTAATCGTGCTATGTTGGAAACCTTATACGGATGTGGTTTGCGCGTTAGTGAATTAATTACTCTTAAAATATCCGATTTATTTTTCGATGAAGGTTTTATTAAAGTAACGGGGAAAGGAGATAAGCAACGTTTTGTACCTATTGTTGAAACTACTCAAAAATATATAAACATTTATAAAAAAGAAATTAGACCTCACCTTCCAATACAACCAAATCATGAAGATACGTTGTTTTTAAACCGAAGAGGAAAACAATTAACAAGAGCTATGATTTTTACTATTATTAAACAACTTGCGGTAAAAATTGGGCTTAAAAAAAGTATTTCACCGCATACATTCAGGCATTCTTTCGCTACTCATTTGTTACAAAATAATGCCGATTTAAGGTCAATTCAAATGATGTTAGGTCACGAAAGTATTACCACCACAGAAATTTATGTACACATGGATAAAAGCCATTTATCAAAAATTATAGAAAGGTATCATCCTAGAAAATAGTTGGCGGTTGCTAGTTGTTGGTTGTTGGTTGCTGGTTGTTAAAAACGGTAATCTCTTTTAACTTTTAACTTTTAACTTTTAACTTTTAACTTTTAACTTTTAACAAAAATAGTTATTTTGCAATATTAACAGCTCGGGTTTCCCTAATTACCGTTACTTTAACTTGACCGGGATAGGTCATATCTGTTTGAACTTTCTGAGAAATACTAAAGGATAGCTCAGCTGCTTTCTGATCGTCAACTTTTTCACTTTCAACAATCACGCGCAATTCTCTTCCGGCTTGAATAGCATAGGCTTTTTTAACCCCTTGAAAGCCAAAAGCTATATCTTCCAAATCCTTTAAACGTTGAATATAACTATCTAATACTTGGCGTCTGGCTCCAGGACGTGCCCCAGAAATAGCATCACATACTTGAATAATTGGCGATGTTAAAAACTTCATTTCTATTTCATCATGATGCGCACCAATGGCATTACAAACTTCTGGTATTTCACCATATTTTTCAGCCCATTGCATACCTAAAATAGCATGAGGCGTTTCCATATCTGCCTCAGCATCTGGCACTTTACCAATGTCATGTAATAATCCTGCACGTTTAGCAAGCTTCGAATTTAATCCTAGTTCAGCCGCCATCACACCACAAAGTTTCGCTACTTCACGTGAATGTTGTAATAAATTTTGTCCATAAGAAGAACGATATTTCATACGCCCTACCATTTTAATAAGCTCTGGATGCAGATTATGGATTCCTAAATCTATAACCGTTCGCTTACCTATTTCAATAATTTCTTGTTCTATCTGTTTTTTAGTTTTCTCAACAATCTCTTCAATTCTGGCAGGGTGAATTCTACCATCAGTCACAAGTTTATGTAAAGACAATCGCGCTATTTCTCTACGCACAGAATCAAAACATGATAATATAATAGCTTCAGGTGTATCATCAACAATAATCTCAACACCGGTAGCAGCTTCAATGGCACGTATATTACGACCTTCTCTACCAATAATCCGACCTTTTACATCATCCGATTCTATATTAAAAACAGATACACAATTATCAACAGCTTCTTCAGTTCCTATACGCTGAATGGTATTTATTATAATTTTTTTAGCTTCTTGTTGTGCTGTTAATTTAGCCTCTTCAACTGCAGATTGAACAAAGGCCATAGCATCATTTTTAGCTTCGCCTTTTAAAGATTCGACTAATTGAGATTTAGCATCCTCAGCTGAAAGACTGGAAATTACTTCTAACTGTTGTACTTGACTTTTATGCAACCTATCAATTTCAACTTGCTTTTTTTCTATAATATCTAATTTATGATTGTAATCTTTTATCTTAGCTTCAATATCCTCATTTAGTTTTTTATTTTTAGCTAACTCACTGGATACTTGAGATTCTTTATCGCGTGTTCGCTTTTCTGCTTCCGCCATTTTTTTATCACGAGATAAAATGACTTTCTCATGCTCTGATTTTAGCTCAATAAATTTTTCTTTGGCCTGAAGAATTTTATCTTTTTTAATAGATTCTCCGTCAATATTTGCTTCCTTTATTATTGAAGCTGCACTTTTTTTAGCACCTTTTATAAGTTTTGAAGCATTGTTTCTTTCTAAAACTTTAGCCATAATAAACCCTACTACAACTCCTAATAGAATGCCTCCAGCAATTAATATAATTTGATTGTCCATGATAATTAGTTGATTTATATATAAAAAAAAACCTACACTGGTCTGAAATTTTGTATAAACTCCTTAAATACAAGTTTAGGGCTAACAAGCTGATCAAGGATCTGCTAGGTGCTGAAATAAATTCAGCACATGCAGCATGCTTTTACAACTTAAACTCACCCTTTTTAAAGAATTAACGTTGAGTTTATCAAAAAAAATAACCAATGTAGGTAGTAACCTTTATGTTTCTTTAAAGAACGTTAAGAGACTAAATATGAATGTAATAAATTATCAAGTGCATTTAATTTTTCTTCAACATGCACAGTTACATTCTCTTTATCTATCGATTTCTGCTCAACTTGAGATGCAAATTGTAAAGCGCACATGGCTAATACATCTTGTTTATCCCTCACAGAATAGCTTTGCTCAAATTGTTTTATCATTGCTTCAATGTTTTTAGCTGCTTTACGCAACCCTTCCTCTTGATTTGATTCAATAGTTAAAGGATATACCCTGTTAGCTATAGACAGCTTTATTTTAAGCTTTTCTGACATTGAATTATGTTACATTAATCGGCAAGTTGAGCAATACAATGATCAATATCCCTTATTAATGAATTTATTTTAAGCTTAGTTTCTCTTTTATTTTCATCACTACCTAATATTGAATTCGCAATTTTAAGAGCTTCATATTTTTCTTCCCAAGCCACAATGTGCAACTCATGGTTTTTAAGATGTTGTTTTGATGCTGCTAATTCGTCATTCAATTTTAAATTAGCCTGCTTTAAAATCTCTAGTTTATGCAAAACTTTACTGATTTTGTTTTCCAGAGAATCTACAATATCTTCAATTTTACTCATTTACAAATGTCAATACGTATCTTACAAAGTTAACATACCTTTGCATAAATTACAATTGTTTTATTATAAAATTTTTATTTCCTATTATAGCTCATTATCAATACAATGGCTTGATTTTTGAATTATCCTTTGCTTATTGACAACAAATTAATATTTTAGCCACCTTTCCAAAATGCTTTTAAAACCATTAAAAGCGTATTTGGTCTAACTTCAATTTTATGAGATTAATCCTTATCCCACTATTTTTTATATGTTCATTTTCCAATGCTCAAAATAGTTTTCCTCAAGATTATTTTAGGAGTCCTTTGGATATTCCTCTTGTTCTTGCTGGTACGTTTGCAGAATTAAGGTCGAATCATTTTCATTCTGGGCTGGATATTAAAACACAACAGAGAGAAGGTCTCAAAGTGTATTCAGTGGCAGATGGCTATATAAGTAGAATAAAAATTTCTCATTTTGGTTATGGCAAAGCATTGTATATCACACATCCCAACGGTTATACCTCAGTTTATGCGCACTTGCAAAATTTTAATCCTGAAATTGATGCTTATGTAAGAAAACAGCAATATGAGAAAGAATCTTATGAAATAGAATTATTTCCTCAAGCCCGAGCATTAAAAGTAACAAAAAGCGAGATAATTGCCTACTCAGGAAATACTGGAGGTTCTGGTGGAGCACATCTTCATTTTGAAATCAGGGACAAAGAAGAGCACCCATTAAACCCTATGTTATTTGGCATTGATATTGCAGATTCCGTAAAACCAATAGTGAGCTCTATTTACGCGTATCCAATTGGTGGTAATTCCTATGTGAATAAATCTAGTAATATCCAGGAATTACGTTTGATTCCAATAAAAAGTGGTGATTATGTCGTTGAAAATATTGAAGCATTTGGGAAAATAGGTTTCGCTATTGGTACTACAGATAGACAAAATCTGGCAGCCAACAGCAACGGTGTGTATAACATAAAGACCTTTTTAAACGGAAATCAAAATTTCGAAATAGATTTTAAAGAATTTTCTTTTGATGAGTCAAAACATATTAACAGATTGATTGATTATGAATTATATAAAACAAAAAGTCAGCGGGTACAAAAACTATATAATGACAACAATCCACTAAGCTTATTTCACTCCGTTATTAATGATGGTTATATTAAAATTGATGACAGTACCAATTCAGTCTATAAAATAAAAATATCCGATTATAAAAACAATGAAACCTGGGTAACTTTAAATATTAAAGGCCAAAAAAGTGATGCCATTGAAACTAAAAAAACGGTAACAACGCCTTACTATATTTATGCCAATCAAACCACAAATTTAAAAGAGGGCAATGTATCTGTTGATATGTATTCTGATACTTTTTATGAAGATTTATTTATTGATTTTAAAGTCTCAAATGACACCCTATACCTTGATAAGGATATTGTGCCTTTAAAGAAAAATATAACCATAAGTTATGATGTCAGCCATTATTCAGATGCAGATAAAAATAAATTATATATAGCTGAATTGTTGGGTTATAAAAATTACCCATCGTATTCGCCAACTAAAAGAAAAGGAAATAAATTGTACACCTATACAAAAACCTTAGGCACTTATGCACTTACCACAGATAATATTAAACCAACCATAGTCCCTGTAAATTTTAAAAACAAACAATGGTTGAGTAATTTTCGCTTTTTAACGGTTAAAATTGATGACGAACTTTCAGGCATCTCAAATTACAGGGCAACGATAAATGATAAATGGATTTTAATGGAATATGATTATAAAAAGAAAACATTAACTTACAATTTTAATGACCACGTTATTACAGATACAAAAAATAATTTAAAAATAATAGTCACAGATAATGTTGGAAATAGTTCTACTTTTGAAGCATTATTTTACAGAAAATAAAATTTATTGCATTTGAATTTAAAAAACGTTTTTGTAAATCTGCTTTTTTTTGTAATGGTATGTATTGGTCATTCTCAAACAGCCACTATTAAAGGTGTTATTCTGGATGCCAATAATGAACCCATTTCAAATGTAAACATCAAAGCAAATTCTATCCCGATAGCTATCGGGACAGAAACCAACGATAATGGTTTTTATCTCTTGAAAATACCTGCAAATCAAGATGTTAAAATAGAATTTACACATTTATCCCATAAAAAAGTTGTAAGCATATTTAACCTTAAAAATGGGGAAACATATGAGTTTAATCCTGTTATGAGTATTTCTGTTGAACAAATTGCGACTGTTATTATTTCTGGTAAACGGCAAAATGTCGTTGAAGGAATAATTACTTTAAATCCTGAAACCATTCGTAAAATTCCTGGAGCCAATGCTGGTGTTGAGAATTTACTTTTAACACTTCCGGGAGTAAGTAATAATAATGAATTAAGCACGCAGTATTCCGTAAGAGGTGGAAATTATGATGAAAACTTGGTTTACGTTAATGGCATTGAAATATATCGTCCGTTTTTAATTCGATCCGGACAACAAGAAGGCTTAAGTTTTGTTAACACAGATTTAGTTCAAAACGTAGATTTTTCCTCAGGCGGATTTCAAGCAAAATATGGCGATAAATTATCATCCGTATTAGACATTACCTATAAAAACCCTTATCAATTTGAAGCCAATGCAGATTTAAGTTTATTAGGTGGCAGCATTTCTGTTGAAGGAATAAGTAAAGATTCCAAACTTTCCGGAATAGTTGGGTTGCGTTATCGTGATAATAGTTTGTTAGTTAATGCCAAAGAAACCAAAACCAATTACGATCCCATATTTGCAGACGTACAAACCTATTTAACCTATAAATTTTCTGATAAGTTTCATTTGAGCTTTTTAGGAAATGCCTCTCTAAATAAATACAGTTACCAGCCCCAAAATAGGCAAACAAATTTTGGAACCCTTAGTAATCCTTTAGCATTATTGATATTTTATGAAGGTCAGGAAAAAGACCAATATCAAACATCATTTGGAGCTTTCAATGCGACTTATTTTGCGAATGATAAGGTCACTCTGCAATTAATTGCATCCACTTATAATACTTCAGAAGAAGAATATTTTGATATTTTGGCACAATACAGACTTGGTGAAGTAAATGCCAATATTGGTGATCAAAATCTAGGAGAGGTAGAATTTAGTAAAGGTATTGGGAGTCAATTAAACCATGGTAGAAATGATTTAGATGCCCTTATTACCAATATAGAACAAAAAGGAAAATACAATATAAATGCCAATCAAATAGAATGGTCTGTTAAATATACCCATGAAGATATCAGGGACCGATTGGTAGAATGGGAAGTTATTGATTCGGCAGGATTTTCAATAAATCCTCCAAAATTAGATTTTTTTAATGAGCAACCTTACACACCTTATGAAGGTCCGTTAGTGGCGTTTCAAAATGTAAGGGCCACCAATAAGGTTCAAATAAACAGAATACAAGCATATGCACAATGGAGCAAACGGTCCACTTTAGGAAACAGCGAAGTTTGGTACAATGCCGGTGTGAGAGTTCATAATTGGACGGTTCAAGGGGAAGGCATACAATCTGTAAATCAAACAGTATTTAGTCCGCGGGCACAATTCGCTATTAAACCTTTTTGGGAAAAGGATATGCTTTTCCGTATAGCTGCAGGACTTTACTACCAACCTCCATTTTATAGAGAATTGCGTGACAAAACAGGAGCCGTACTTCCAAATGTCAAAGCACAACAATCTTTTCATCTGGTATTGGCTAATGATTATAGTTTTAAAATGTGGGACAGACCTTTTAAATTGACCACAGAAGCCTATTACAAAAACTTAACCAATGTAAACCCTTATACACTTGAAAATGTACGTATTCGATACAGTGCCAATAATAATGCAAAAGCCTACGCGTATGGATTGGATATGCGCCTTAATGGTGAATTTGTTCCGGGCACGGAATCATGGTTTAGTTTTGGCTATTTAAAAACTGAAGAAAATATAAATAACAGAGGCTATATATCAAGGCCAACAGATCAGCGTTTAAAATTTGCAGCGTTATTTCAAGATTATGTGCCCAATATACCAAGCATGAAAATGTATTTAAACTTGGTTTACAATACAGGACTGCCAGGTGGCTCTCCAAGTTATGCCGACCCTTATGAATATCAAAACAGGTTACCAGCCTATAAAAGAGCCGATTTAGGGTTGCAATTTGTAATTGTAGATGATAAAAAACAGTTCATGAGCGGTTGGAAAAAACCTTTCAAAGAATTATCCTTTGGCTTTGAAATTTTTAACTTGTTTGATGTACAAAATTCAATCACTAATACGTGGGTAAGAGATGTATATAGTAAACGTCAATATGCAATCCCAAATTACCTAACGCCGAGGGTTTTTAATGTAAGAACTACCATGAAGTTTTAACGTTATTATTGGCTTATCCCAAATAAAAAAATTAAATTTATTGTAAAAAGATAAGCACATTAATTATTTTTAAAATGAAAAATATTCTACTTATTATTTTCATGTTTTTTGAGTGCAATCTTTTAATATCATAAAGCTTTGAAAACTTATCTTTTGGAACAGATGACACTTTTGAAGTGATGACCTGAAATCTTGAAACCTTCCCAAAAAATGGCCAACAAACTATTGATGATGTTTCTAGAATTTTTGAAGCCTCAGATGTTGATAATGAATTCCTTCAAGATTTTAGTGATCAAATTGATTTTGTCAAAATAGCTGCTTTAAATATTTATGAAAAAATTTATCTAAATTGGTTCAAGATTAACGAAAAACACAGCATATTGAAATATACAAAACAACTAACTTATTTTAAAAATGAATGAACCATTTAAAACCCAAAGACTTTATTAATTAGATGCCCTTCGTGGTTTTGATATGTTCTGGATTATTGGAGCAGAGGAGATTTTCCATAAGCTTTCAGAAATAACCGGCGCTCCTTTTTGGCAAGCTTTATCAGTTCAGTTTACACATCCGGCATGGAATGGGTTTGCAGCCTATGACATGATTTTTCCATTATTCTTGTTTTTAGCGGGCGTTGCCACTCCTTATTCCATTGGGCGCCAACTCGAAAATGGGTCAAGTAAGAAATCATTGTTGCTTCGGGTAATCAAAAGAGGGTTAATTTTGGTTGTTTTAGGTATTATTTATAACAATGGCCTTCAAATTTTACCATTGAATGAAATCCGTTTTCCAAGCGTTTTGGGGCGTATTGGTCTTGCCTATATGTTTGCTAATATCATTTATTTATACACCAGTAAACGCGGACAAATCATTTGGTTTGGAACTTTTCTTATTGGGTATTGGTTGTTATTATTATTTAATTCCGCACCAGGATATGCAATGGGAGATTTAACCATGGAAGGAAATTTTGTTTCTTATATTGACCGATTAATAATTCCAGGTAAATTATACCTTGGCATTCATGACCCCGAAGGATTAATAGCCACTATACCAGCAATTTCAACAGCACTTCTGGGTATATTAGTCGGAACCTTATTAAAGCAGACTACCGCAGAAAAAAAGAAAACTACAGCCATTCAATTAGTAATCATTGGTGTTGTACTTATCATTGTTGCTCAAATATGGAACTTGGTTTTCCCGTTTAATAAAAATTTATGGACCAGCTCCTTTGCCTTGCAATGTGGTGGTATTAGCACCTTATTAATGGCAGGTTTTTATTATATTATTGATATTTTGGAATATAAAAAATGGGCTTTTTTCTTTAAAGTCATAGGGATGAATTCCATTTTAATATATATGTCTGGACAATTTATAGATTGGACATACACCACAAATGCCATATTTGAATGGTTGGGTCAACTAGTTGGAGAACCTTACAACGCCCTTGTGTTAGTCTTTTGTTTCTTAACTGTAGAATGGGTGTTTTTGTATGTTTTATATAGAAATAAAATATTTTTAAAAGTATAATAATTTAATTATCAAATAGTTATAATATGAAATTTAAAATTTGCATATTCCTTTTTACGATATTATTCCAATTTAGTCATGCGCAAAATAATATCATTCCGGCACCTGTAAATTATGAATCACTTTCCAGTACTTTCACAATGGATAGTGACGTCCATATGAATATTCAAACAGCAGATCCAAAGATATTACCATCGTTCCGGAAATTGATATGCCTGGTCATAGTATGGCTGCCTTAGCTGCGTATCCGTAATTATCAACCAAAAAAGAACCAAAATTTGTAAATCCCGGTTCTAAATTTGCCGAATGGGATAATAAAGGAAACTTTAAAATGTTAATTGAAAATACATTAAATCCAGCTGATGAAAAAGTATATGAATTTGTTGATAAGGTATTTTCTGAAATTGCCTTACTTTTCCCCGGACAATTTATTCATATGGGTGGTGATGAAGCATACCATGGCTATTGGGAACAGGATTCTACCGTGCAATCGTTTATGAAACAAAATAACTTAAAGGACAGTCATGAGCTGCAAAGCTATTATGTTAAACGTGTTGGAAACATAATAAACTCCAAAGGAAAAAAATTAATAGGTTGGGATGAAATATTAGAAGGAGGTCTTGCTGAAGGCGCTACAGTAATGAGTTGGCGCGGGATGAACGGAGGTATTAAAGCAGCTAAAATGGGGCACGAAGTAGTCATGTCTCCAACTACATATGCTTACCTTGATTATACACAAGGTGATTATAGTGTTGAAAACCCTGTATATGCTGACTTGAGTCTTGAAAAGTCCTATTCATTTGAACCCATTCCAGACGGTGTGGACCCAAAATATATTTTAGGGGGCCAAGGAAATCTTTGGACAGAAAAAGTCCCGACAATGCAATTTGCGTTCTATATGACGTACCCTAGGGCCTTTGCGCTTTCTGAAGCGCTATGGAGTCCTAAACAAAATAAAAATTGGGATGATTTTATCTTACGGGTTGAAAATCAATTTAAACTCTTTGATTTGGAAAATATTAATATATCCAAAGCCGTTTATGAGCCTATCGTTTATGCATATACCATAAACGGGCAATTATTTTGTCTTTTAAAAAATTCTATTCCCAATAGTGATATCTATTTTACAATTGATAATACATATCCCGTAAATTTCGGATTGAAATATAAGGAACCCATCTTCATCCCGAACGGCGATTTTAGTTTACGAACACAAACTTTTATAAATGGAAAACCTATAGGGAGAACATTGATAATTTCAAGAGAAGAATTAGAAAAAAGAGCAAAAATGTAATTTTAATTGATACTTAAATAAACTCTTTCAACACGGTAATGACATAATCAATATCTTCTTTGGAATTATACGTACTAAATGAAAATCGAATGGATGGTTTTTGCAAATCTTCATCACTTAAAATCTCATATAAAACATGTGAAACTTGAGAGCTTCCGCTTTGGCAAGCGCTCCCTTTTGAGCAGGCAATACCTTTTAAATCAAGTTGAAATAAAAGCATAGCCGTTTTTTCAGCAGAAACAGGCAAACACACATTAACCAATGTATAGGTGCTTTTTTCCAAATCAGCAGACAGCCCATTAAAAGTAACCAAAGGAAATTCTGTCAGTAATCTATTTACAAAATATTGTTTTAAATCTTTAATATAAGCACTTTCCTTATCAAGATTGGTATAGGCTATTTTCAGTGCTTCTTCAATGCCTACAATATTATGAACGCTTTCTGTCCCCGCTCTTAACCCACGCTCCTGCTCTCCTCCAAAAATTAACGGTTTTAACCCGGAATTTTTCCTAATAAAAACAAATCCTACCCCTTTAGGTCCATGAAATTTATGAGCACTGGCCGCTAAAAAATCAATTGGAATCTCTTTTAAATTTAAGGCATAATGTCCTACTGATTGAACGGTATCACTATGGAATAATGCATGATGCTCTTTACATAATTCAGCAACACGTTCAATATCTAAAATATTTCCTATTTCATTATTAACATGCATCAAACTAACCAACGTCTTATTTGAGTTTTGAAGTAAGTCCTCAAGATGTGTGTAATTTATTTGGCCATCATTTTCAATATCCACAAAACTAATAGAAATATCGTGCTCAGTTTTAAGCTGATCTATAGTATGCAATACTGCGTGATGCTCAATTTTTGAAGTGATGATATGAGTCACTTTTAAATCTCTTACAGCACTTCTTAAAACCAAATTATCAGCCTCAGTACCACCAGAGGTAAAATAAATTTCTCCGGCAGAAACATTTAAAAAACCCGCAATGCTTTTCCTTGATTTTTCAATAAGAGATTTTGAAGCTCTCCCAAAACTATGTGAAGACGACGCATTACCGTAATTGTTTTTCATGACTTTAGCCATAACGTCAATAACTTCATCACGGATTTGAGTGGTTGCAGCGTTATCTAAATAAATTTGTTTCACACATATAATATTGAACCGCAAAAATACTTGAAATAAAATTATTATCAATATGATGCGTTATAAATAACAATTCCATTATTTTTGTCAAAATCCAAATCCAATGCGCAACAAATTTTATATAGTAATTAGCTTCTTTTTATTATTGACCGTTTCATGTAATGATGGCAATATAATAACCGTTGCATTTGATTTTGGTGATACATATCAAGTTTGTGGCAATAATAGTTTGGTTTTTTATAAAACAAAAGAAGATCCAGCTGAATCTTTATCACTTAAAGTAACATCCCCACTTCTTACGCTTGATGATCTTTTAAATGTTGGTGATGACAATACTTTTACAACAACAATAACTATTAACGGTACAAGCAATGTATTTAACTATAGAGCCTATAATTCAATCCCTGCAGATTTATTTTGCAATGATGTACCACCAGATATTCAAATAACCAATGATTTGGTAAGCACAACAGGAACCGCTACCATTAATACTATTTTAATTGAAGATGATAATGATGGAATTCCAGCAGCTTTGGAGGACATTAACGGAAATGGCGATTTGAATGATGATGATACTGATGGTGATGATATCCCTAACTATTTAGATGTTGATGATGATGGAGACAATATTCTGACTTCAACCGAAAAACCAGATCCAAATAAAGATGGAAGCCTGAATGATGCCCAAGATACTGATGGTGATTCTATACCTGATTATTTAGATTCTGATGATGATGGTGATGGTGTTTTAACACGTGATGAAGAAAATTTCTCACAAGACCAAAACCCTGCCAATGATGTTACCAATAGTGATATTGGACCGGATTATTTAAATCCAGAAGTAAAGACAACTGTTCCGGCAACGGCATATAGAGAGCATACCATTTATCAAACTTATACAGTTGCATTGATTATTAATAATATTTCTTTGCCAAATATTTCACAGGATGTATTTGATTTTGGTTACTTAAAAGACAGTGCATTATCAACCTCTGTAAAAAAGACTCCTACATTTTAATCATTAGGAGCACTATTTTGATAAATATAAACTTCAGTAGCACCTAATCCATATTTTTGGTAATTGGCGTCATAAAATTTTACATTATTGTATCTCGCAAACAGATAATCCAGCTCAATTTTTAATACACCTTCGCCAACACCATGAATAAAAACAACTTTTTGAATTCGTTTTTTAATGGCAAAATCCAATTGACGTCTAGCGGTTTCCAACTGTAATGTCAACATCTCATGGTTTGACATCCCTTTAGGTGAATTAACCAACTGATTGATATGAAGGTCAACCTCCATGGTTGGCTCATATCGTTCCTTAACTTTAAGGCTTGGGGTCTTCTTTTTTAAAGGTTTTTCTTTTTCAGAAATAACATCATTAATATTTGAATGTGAAAACATATCCCGTCTAAATTCACGTGTTGATCTGTTTTTAACAATTTCAGAAGCATTGAAATCAAGCAAAAACCCATCTTTTGTTTCAATTGTTATTGAATTATCCGTTATTTTTTTAATAATACCCGATAAGTCTTCATCAATAACCAAAACAGAATCGCCTACTTTAAAATCCATCATCATTCGTTTTTACTAATATCCTCAGTGTCATCTTTATCATTATTGCTTGTAATGGTTTTAGAAATTCTATAAATACCAATCATAAGTAAAGCAACGCCACCAATTAACATATACTCATTTTTCCCTGTTCCTGTTTCTGAATAAAAAGCAACTAGTGATCCTATAATAATCAGCAGATAATTTAAATATTTCACACGTTTAAATCTTGGTTAATTATTTGATAATAAATTAATTAAAAAATTGAGAACGTGTGTAACCGCTACGCTCTCACATTAAAAATTTTAAACATTCCTTTTTGTGAATATTTTTTTAAAATTCATTAATGTTCGTTTCATATAAAAATAATATAATTTTATATGCACCGAAATTACATTAAAAAATAGATTTCATAATAAATTTAAGAACAAATAATTTTTAACAACTACCAATGTTCCAACAAAAGAAATATTTTTATTACTAAAAATTATAAATTAAAAAACTGCAAAATCGTACATAAATTTTATAAATTTGAAAAAATCAAAACTATTAAATGCAGGGTTTAGAAAATTATATGCTCCCTTGTTTGAATAAAACCTTGTTTGGAGTGGAGTGTTTAGGCTGTGGTATGCAAAGATCTATGTCTCTTATAATTCATGGGCAATTTGCGGCAGCTTATAAAATGTATCCTGCTATTTACACCCTTTTTATATTAGGTCTATTTCTTATATTTAATCTTTTTATAAAATTTAAACACGATTATAAAGTCAAAATGGGGTTAATTATCCTAAATGTTATTATCGTTGTTGTAAGCTATTTAATTAAAATAAACCACTAACATTTATTTCATGGAAAAACAAACACTACCAAATTCAACCCTTATTCTGGTTTTAGGAATCTTATCAATTTTAACATGTTGCTGTTATGGTATTATTGGTTTAATACTAGGAATTATAGCCATTGTGCTTGCGGAAAAAGCCACTAAAATTTATGCTGAAAATCCTGAAAATTATACCGGATTCTCCAATGTGAAAACCGGGAAAATATTAGCTATAATTGGCGTTGTTCTTAGTGTTATTTATGTTATTACTGTTATTTACTTTTATGTTTCCATTGGTTCTGAAGGATTAGAAGAAATGCAAAGAAACTGGATTGAACAAATGCAACAAACTTAGTAGTGATCAGCGTTTATTTAATATTATCAAATAAAAAACGGCTGTCTAAAGAGTCGTCATTACGAATCCCGATAGCTATCGGGAGAAGCAATCTGAAAATTGCAAGTGGTTGATTTACAGATTACTTCGAAATAAAAATTTCTCGTAATGACGGTTAATATTTTTTAGACAACCTCTTTTTGATGAGATGAATGTCACTTATTTTTCAAACTGTTTGAGTGTTTTAATAATAATGGACACGCAATCTAATAATTGTTCTTTAGTCATAACCAAAGGTGGTGCAAACCGGATGATATTACCATGTGTTGGTTTTGCCAACAATCCATTATCTCGCAAAGCCAAACAAATATTCCAGGCCGTATCACTTTCTTCATCTTCATTAATAACAATGGCATTTAGCAAACCTTTACCTCTTACTAATTTTACAATATGGCTGTTGTCAATATATTTTTGAAATTCACTTCGGAATAAATTCCCTAGTTGAAAAGCATTTTCTGCTAGCTTCTCATCTCTTACCACTTCAAGAGCTGCAACGGCAACGGCAGCTGCCACAGGATTTCCTCCAAAAGTACTGCCGTGATTTCCAGGTTGAATGACGCTCATTATAGCATCATTTGCTAAAACGGCAGATACCGGATACACACCTCCACTTATAGCTTTTCCTAAAATAAGAATATCAGGTTTTACATTTTCATGATCAACCGCTAATAATTTTCCGGTACGTGCAATGCCTGTTTGTACTTCATCGGCAATAAATAACACATTATATTGTTCACAAAGTGCCTTAGCTTTTGCCAAATATCCTTCATTAGGCACATAAACACCTGCTTCTCCTTGAATGGGTTCTACTAAAAAACCAGCTATATTTGGATTGTTTTTTAACGTATTTTCTAATGCAATTAAATCATTGTATTCTATTTTAATAAATCCATTGGTATAAGGCCCAAAATGTTTCCTTGCAACAGGATCATTTGAAAATGAAATTATCGTTGTTGTTCGCCCGTGAAAATTGTTTTTACAAACAACAATTTCAGCTTTATTATCTTCAATTCCTTTTACTTCATAACCCCATTTTCTACATAACTTTAAAGCAGTTTCTACGGCTTCGGCGCCTGTATTCATAGGTAATACCTTATCAAATCCAAAAAATTCACAAACAAATTTTTCGTATTTTCCCAACACATCATTATAAAATGCTCTGGATGTTAATGCCAAAGTTTGCGCTTGATTAATCAAAGCATTTACAATTTTTGGATGACTATGCCCTTGGTTTACTGCTGAATACGCTGATAAAAAATCATAATATTTTTTACCATCTACGTCCCAAACATAAACCCCTTCACCTCTAGTTAAGACTACGGGAAGTGGATGATAGTTATGAGCTCCATACTTGTTTTCTAATTCAATTGCGTTCTGAGATGTTAATTGTTCTAAAACAGCCATTTTAATATTAATTTAAATTGATAAAATAACCATTCCTTGCTTGTCCCAAATGATTTTTGGGTGGGAGAGAAATCATCCTAAATAGTGTCGCAAGGTACTAAATATTAGTATCGTACTAAAATCTTAATCAGACATTTTTCCTGATAATGATGAGATTTGCAATTCTAAACGTTTCATCTCTCGCAATAAGGCATTTTTGTCCATTTGCATCCATGCAAATATCTTCATCATACTCACTCCTAATAGAAAGGCAACTCCACCTATTCCCCATTTAATCAATTCGTTAGTAACATCAGTATTGAAAAACTGAATTACACAGTAAACGAAAAACCCGAAAAAAACTGCAGTCATAATATTCATAATGATTATGAGCCATTTCATTTTTCCTGAAAATATTCCAAGGATCATTTGAAAAGCATTCTGTTCCTCAAGTTGATCATAAAATTTAGCTTCTTCTTGGGTTAATGTCTCTTTAATTAATTTGTCAATGTCTTCCATATTAGTTTTCATGAGTTTTATTTTTTAAAGATTGTTTTAATTTTTCTCTAGCAGTAAATAATCTGGATTTAGTTGTTCCTATAGATACATTCAATTGTTTACTAATTTCCTTTAAGGAATAATTTTCTAAGTAAAATAATCGAATGACTAGTTGTTGGTTTGGTGGAAGTAATTTAATTTGATTTAAGATGTCTTTTTGAGCAGCCAATTTAACTTCTTCATTATTATCAATTATTTGTTGCTCCTTTTTATAAGATTCTAGGCTTAAACGCTTTTTATTATTTTCATTTATATGGTCTAAAGATTTTGTGTATACAATGCGTAACGCCCAACTTCCAAAACTATTTGTGTCCTTTAAATCATGTAATTTAGGGATAATGATGCTCCAACAATCCTGCGCAATATCCTTAGCCACTTCGGCATCTTTAACTATCCAAAAAGCCTTGTTACAAAATTGTTTATGCCACTTTTTTACCAATAATATCAAAGCATCCTTATTTCCAGATTGATAATTTAAAACTAATTGACTATCGGATAATATTGGGTTTTTTTTCATTCTTATAAGAACAACTTATAGAACTCATCTTGACTTTTTTCATTGAAGCGAAAAATTAGGCTTTTGTGCTCAGATGAAGACTTTTTTGCACTTCATAGCAGGGTTAAGAAGTAAGAAAAAGACAAAATATGAGGGCAAAATGTTGATTTTGCAGCCAATTATAAAAAGTCAAGATGAGTTCATATATTAAAGACATCAAAAAACTAAAAAGGTTCATTTTATTTTCATCAAAATTGGAATCTCTTCCTAATAAAATCAAAATCTATTAAAGTTAATGTAAATAAAATGATATTTATTTAGTGCTATTATTATTTTTGCACCATGTCAAGAAGAAACAAAAAACAAATTTTTACAAATATTGAAGTTATGGATGCTGGATCTAAAGGCAAAACCATAGCAAAAGCACCAGATGGTAAAGTCATTTTTTTACCAAATGCCGTTCCTGGTGACGTCGTTGATGTGCAAACCTTTAAAATGCGAAAGGCATATTATGAAGGGAAAGCTATTCATTTTCATAAACTTTCAGATAAGAGAACACAACCTGCTTGTGAGCATTTTGGTGTTTGTGGTGGTTGCAAATGGCAAGATATGGGGTATGCCCATCAGCTATCTTACAAACAAAATGAAGTGGTTAATAATTTAACCAGAATTGGACACATTGAACTACCTGAAGTGACTCCAATACTAGGCAGTGAAAAGCAATATTTTTATAGAAATAAAATGGAGTTTTCATTTAGTGATGCCCGCTGGCTTACTGTAGAAGAAATACAATCTGATAAAGATCTGGGTGATAAAAATGCGTTAGGATTTCATATTCCTGGTATGTGGGATAAAATTTTAGACATTAAAATGTGCCACCTGCAGGAAGATCCATCAAACGCCATAAGAAATGCTGTTAAAACATTTGCGATTGAAAACAATTTAGAATTTTTTAATACACGAAACCAAACCGGATTTTTACGCACCATGATGATTCGCACATCAACTACTGGCGACCTTATGGTAATGATTCAGTTTTTTAAAGAAGATAAACCAAATAGGGAATTACTATTAAATTTTATTGCAGAAAGTTTCCCGCAAATAACATCATTACAATTTGTTATAAACGAAAAAGCCAATGATACCATTTATGATCAAGAAGTGATTTGCTATAAAGGAGACGACCATATTTTTGAAGAAATGGAAAGTTTGAAGTTTAAAATAAATGCTAAATCTTTTTATCAAACCAATTCAGACCAAGCCTATGAACTTTACAAAATAGCAAGAGATTTTGCCGGTTTAACAGGTGAAGAATTAGTGTATGACTTATACACAGGCGCTGGAACCATAGCCCAATTTGTGGCAAAACAAGCCAAAAAAGTGATTGGTGTGGAAGCAGTACCTGATGCCATTATGGCGGCTAAAGAAAACGCACAATTAAATAACATACAAAACGTTGAATTCTTTGTGGGTGATATGAAGCATGTTTTTAATAATAGTTTCATAGCAAAACATGGGCAGCCAGATGTTATCGTTACCGATCCGCCACGTGATGGCATGCATAAAGATGTGGTACAACAAATATTAAATATAGCCCCTGAAAAAGTAGTGTATGTAAGTTGTAACAGTGCCACGCAAGCAAGGGATTTAGCTTTAATGGACAGCTTATATAAAGTAACAAAGGTTCAAGCCGTTGATATGTTTCCTCAAACTTTTCATGTTGAAAATGTTGTACTTTTGGAAAAACGATCTGGTTTAACTAATTAATTGAGAAGAATTAAAAACAAATGAAACAGTTTAATGGTTTAGGCATATTATTCATATTGATAACGATTGTTTCGTTAAGCTGTGAACCCGATGATATTTGTCCTGAAAGCACCCCAACTACACCAAGTTTAATTATCAGACTGTACGATATATCAAATCAGGAAAGCAAAAAAAATGTTTCCGGATTAAGAATTCAGGGAGTTGGCAATGACAATGTGTTGACCAATTTTAATGTGGTAACCACAGATTCTATTATTTTACCATTAAAAACAGATGCCATATCTACTCAATATAAACTTCATAAAGAATATACCTATAATGACAATAACACACCTGATGATCCTAATGATGATGTTATTGGAGGAAATGAAGACATCATTACCATAAATTATAACACTCAAGAAATCTTTGTATCCCGGGCATGCGGCTATAAAACCATTTTTGAAAATGTGACCATAACTTTAGAAAATGATGGCAATAACTGGATACAATTTATACAACCTGTAAACGATAATCAATCTGTAGAAAATGAAACAGCAGCACATTTCAATCTATTTTTTTAGCATCATTACGGTGATGCTAATGTGTGTTTCTGTTAATGCACAAAATGATAGCCTGATAAGCACCGTAAATGATTCCTTAAAAATAAAACTTAAATACGGACTTCGGGTTGGTGGTGATGTTGGGAAACTAATACGCTCTTATGCGGATGATAATTATACGGGCTTTGAAGTGAATGCCGATTTCAGAATTAAAAAAGCCCTATATATTGCTGGGGAACTAGGAATTGAAAACAAAACAACAACCAATGATTATTTAAATGTGACTTCCAAAGGCACCTATTTAAAGGCGGGTATTGATTATAACATGTATAAAAACTGGCTGAATATGGATAACATGATTTATTCGGGATTCAGAATTGGTGCCAGCTCTTTTAGTCAAAATATCAATGACTTTACCGTCTATAATACCAACCAATATTGGCAACCTCAGTTCTCATCAACTGAATTGCAAAAATTTACTGGTTTATCGGCCATTTGGGTAGAACTTATTATTGGTATAAAAGCACAATTGTTTAATAACCTTTATCTGGGTCTTAACGTACAACTTAAAGGCTTGGTAAATGAAACTGTACCAACAAATTTTCAGAATATCTATATTCCAGGATTTAATAAAACCTATGACAGTAGCGGTATTGGAGTCGGATATGGTTACAGTATTTCTTATTTAATTCCGCTTTACAAAAAAGATAAAAAGTAGATTATAAGTTGAGTAATCCTTTTAGCTAAAATTCCAAATAAACAGATTTTAAAAGTAACTGGTTACTTCGGTATGATAGTCAGTTTGTTTATAATGACCCACAAGCGCTCAGGCTTTTAGAATTTAAAAAACATGATATGACTTACTGTATGGTACTTGTTTCAGTATTCATGGATATCAATCGTTTAAAATGACTTATATCAAGTTAGTATTTATACGAGAAGAAAGAAAATCGTATAAAATTTATTAACTTGTAGTAGAATATTTTTGAAATAATATTTTAGACACAAGGAAAATGATTAAGAAGACGTTTGGAACTTTTGCTGGCGTTTTTACACCAACAACCCTAACAATTTTAGGAGTCATTTTATATATCCGCCAACCATGGGTTGTGGGTAATGCAGGAGTAATAGGCGCTGTAGCCATTGTTTTACTGTCTGTTGCCATCACTCTTACAACAGCCCTTAGCTTATCTTCAATCACAACAAATGTAAGGATTGGTAGTGGTGGTGCCTTTAGTTTGATCTCTCAATCTCTTGGGTTGGAAATTGGGGGAGCCATAGGCATTCCTTTTTACTTTGCTCAGGCAATTGCAGTTGCCATGTATATTTTTGGATTTCGTGAAGGGTTACAAACTCTTACCCCCGATGTTAATCCATTTATTCTCGACTTAAGTATTTTCGCGCTCGTCATGACCATTGCGTTTATAAGTACCAGTTTTGCATTTAAGATTCAGTATGTCATTCTAGGAGTTATTGTTTTATCCTTAGTTTCTATTTATGGAGCATTATTTGTTAACGATTTGAATTTTAACTTTGAATGGTTTGGGAAATATCCGGGGTCAGTTGAAAACAATTTCAAGGGTTCATCGTTTTGGACGGTCTTTGCAGTCTTTTTTCCGGCAGTAACAGGAGTCATGGCAGGGGCTAATATGTCGGGTGACTTAACCAATCCCCGAAAAAGCATTCCCGTTGGAACAATTTCATCGGTAATTATTACAACCATCATTTATGTAAGTCTAATATTTGTTGCCGCAGTTATTGCAATACCACATGACTTGGTTGAAAATTATAATGTGTTTATTGACAAGGCACTATACGGACCAATTGTTTTAGCGGGTCTATTAGGTGCAACGCTTTCATCAGCCCTTGGCTCGTTTGTTGGCGCTCCAAGAATATTGCTTGCTTTGGGAGAAAAGAATATTTTACCCAAAAGTACAACCTTAGCAAAACTCTCAAAACGTGGCGAACCCGTAAATGCCATGTTCATTACCGCTTTAATTGTTCTAGTTGGTATTTCACTCCGTAATTTAAATACTATTGCACCTATCCTTACCATGTTTTTTATGATAACATATGCCATGGTGAATGTGGTTGCCCTTGTAGAACAAACATTAGGGTTACCCAGCTACAGGCCCACCCTAAAAATCCCAATTATTGTTCCAGCTATTGGTGCGTTGGGCTCCATTGCCATTATGTTTGTATTGAACGTAATAATCGCTTTATTTTCCTTAATATTTATAGTGATTTTCTATTTGTACCTAGTGAAAATGAACATCAAATCTGCTGCTGGAGATTCACGTAGCGGACTTTTTACGGCTTTGGCGGAATGGGCAACAAAAAAAACAAATAGCCTGCGGCAAGAAAAAGAAGTAAGGTCATGGCGTCCAGATCTACTCATGCCTGTAACCATCCCAAAAGAACTCAGAAGTTCTTTTAAACTTATACATTCCATTATTTATCCGAAAGGTTCTATTAAAATATTGGCAATGCGAAATGAAAATGAAATAGAACAGAAAAATCTGGAAAACTTTCTTAAAAATGCAGTAGAAAAATTTAGAGAAAGTGAAATGTCAGTTTCATATACATTTATTGATAATTCCGATTTTAATACCACTGTAAAAGTAAGCATGCAATCATTAAACGCTGCATTTTTTAAACCAAATACCATTTTTGCAAGTATTGACTCATCAACTTCAAACTTATCATATTATGATAAACTTATAGTAGATAGTAAAAAGAATAATTTTGGTTTAATTATTTACATCCCCTTTTCCACTGCAAGTTTAGCCATCGAAAAAAGCATCAATTTATGGATGACTAATATACCGGTAGACTGGAAAGAAAAGTTTAACATTAAGAACAATGACTTATCTACCTTGGTTTCTTTGTTGATTCGCCGCAATTGGGAAGGGACTATTAATGTGAATATCCTTAATAACAATGCGCAACTACATTTTTCTGATTCTGATATAGAAGATTTGCACACCATGATCAGATTTCCCAAGAAAACTTCTATTACTGTAAAAGAGGGTAATTTACTGGAACATGTAGTAAATAAAGAGCAAACTACAGATGTTAATATATTTAATATTGAGCAAGGAATGACAGTTGATGATATGGTGCAAATAGTCAATCAGTCTAGAATATCAGCTATTTTTTGTGCCGATTCCAATTTTGAAAATGCCCTGGTTTAATAAGCTGGCACGAATACAATCAAGAATAATTGAAAAATCTAATTTATTTAAAAAAAATTAATGTAAAAAACAAATTACTTTACAATCACCGCTATGTTTCGATTAAAATTACTCCCCTATACATATTGACTCTAAAATTTAAAAAACCTAACTTAGCTTATAGTTTGTTGAAATTATTTTAATATCATTTAATCATTTAAAAATGAATTCACAACAACTCAAATTATTTTTAAACCGATATTGGATATTATTAGTATTAATAGCAATAAAGTTGATTTTACAGTTTGTCCTTGTAAATCCGATTTATGAATTGCACAGGGATGAGTTTTTGCACCTTGATCAGGCATTTCATCCTGCTGCTGGATACATTTCAGTCCCTCCATTTACATCATGGATGGCAAGTTTAATCTATTTATTTGGAGGTGGTTTATTTTGGGTTAGGCTGATTCCTGCACTTTTCGGGGCTGCAACTGTTGTATTTGGGTGGTTAATAGCTGAAGAGTTGGGTGGCAAACTTCCGGCAAAAATATTGACTTCCATTCTTCTTGTTTTTTCAGTATATACCCGATTGAATGTTCTATTTCAACCTAATTCGTTTGACATTCTTGCGTGGACCATCATATTCTATTTTTTTATAAAATACCTAAGAAATCACCAGGTAAAATGGCTTTTCTTATTGGCAGTAATAACTGCTTTAGGATTATTTAATAAATACACAATCGTGTTTGTAATTATTGGATTAGCTTTTGGGCTTTTGTTAACCAAACAAAGAAGTGTGTTTTCTGAGAAATCTCTTTATTATGCCATAGGCTTGTCTTTGTTGCTCTTTCTACCCAATATTATTTGGCAAATCACAAATCACTTTCCCGTAATACACCATATGAGGGCTCTAAAAGAAAGCCAGTTAATAAATGTGAATCGGATAGATTTTTTGTTTGACCAGGTTAAGTTTGGCGTAATTGGAATCCCAACTGTAGCTGCATTTTGGGCATTGATATTTTATAAACCATTTAAACCTTATAGGTTTATTATATGGACATTCATTATCGTTATGATATTATTTACAATAAGCCGAGCGAAAAGCTATTACACCTTAGGCTTATATCCGGTTTTATTTGCTTTTGGCAGTGTTTATCTAGTGTCATGTCAATCTTCATATGACGGATAAAGCCTTTTC
>TARA_R110002050_G_scaffold67867_5_pt1 | contig 24935 bp, 23 predicted proteins | sample TARA_R110002050 | Tara Oceans TARA_R110002050 (sample SAMEA4396988) | marine metagenome | biome: Polar Biome; feature: [DCM] deep chlorophyll maximum layer (ENVO:01000326); material: water (ENVO:00002006), including particulate matter (ENVO:01000060) such as... | depth 25 m
ATAACCTTTGGAATTTTGTTTTATTTCGGTATCAATATGGGCAAAAAGGTCAGATTGTGTTTCTTCTTTCGGCGTTTCTGAACATGCCTGTAAGCATAGTGCACCTAAGATGAGGTAAGCAATTTTTCTCATGAGTTGTCTTTGTTTGGTTTAGGTTAATAAGTTAGCCATTTTGTAGCTAAGAAGTTGTGCTAACATTCGTGTAAATTTTATAATTCCATGCCCTATTTTTTAAGGAAACAACACATAATGCGTAATTTTATATCAAAATATAAATTCATGAAATACGATCAAATACCTAACTCCCTATTTATAAAGAACCGTAAGAAGTTTATGGACCGCATGCAACCTAAAAGTATTGCAGTTTTTAACTCTAACGATATTTACCCAATAGGAGCCGATAGTGTTTTGCCTTTTGAGCAACATAGAGATATATTTTACCTATCCGGTGCTGATCAAGAAGAAACGATACTGGTGTTGTTTCCCGATGCCATTAATAAAAAACATCGCGAAGTTTTGTTTGTTCGTGAAACCAATGAGCATATTGCCATTTGGGAAGGTGAAAAATTAACCAAAGAAAAGGCTACGGAAGTGTCTGGTATAGAAACCATTTGTTGGTTGCAAGATTTTGATAAAATCTTCTTCGACCTAATGACCGAAGCCGAGACTATTTATTTTAATACAAACGAACATTACAGGCAGGCGGTAGAAACACAGACCAGAGAAGATCGGTTTATTGAAAAATGTAAGCGTGAATATCCTGCTCATCGCGTAGCAAAGAGTAATCCTATTTTGCAGGAAATTAGAGGAGTAAAAGAACCTGAGGAAATTGATATTATGCAAACGGCATGTAATATCACTGAAAAAGGATTTAGAAGACTACTTAGTTTTGTGAAACCAGGGGTAATGGAGTATGAAATTGAGGCTGAGTTGCTGCATGAGTTCATAAGAAACAAATCTAAAGGTTTTGCTTATCCGCCAATTATTGCATCTGGTAATAATGCTAATGTTTTACATTACCTAGAGAATAATAAACCATGTAATGCAGGTGATTTAATTTTGATGGATACTGCTGCAGAATATGCCAATTATTCTAGTGATCTTACTAGAACTATACCTGTAAGCGGAAAATTTACCAAACGCCAAAAAGAGGTGTACAATGCTGTTTTACGTGTAAAAGACGATGCTACCAAAATGTTGGTACCGGGTACGCTTTGGGCAGAATATCACAAGGAATGTGGTAAAATAATGACCTCAGAACTTTTAGGTCTTGGTTTGTTAGATAAAGCCGATGTACAAAATGAAAATCCCGAATGGCCTGCATACAAGAAATACTTCATGCACGGTACAAGTCACCATATTGGTTTGAATACGCATGATTATGGGGCTTTGAAAACACCAATGAAAGCCAATATGGTATTTACAGTAGAGCCGGGTATTTATATACCTGCGGAAAATATGGGTATTCGTTTAGAAGATGATGTGGTTATTCAAGAAAAAGGAGAACCTTTTAACTTAATGGCGAATATTCCGATTAAGGCAGATGAGATAGAGGAATTAATGAACAACTAAATAGCAAGCATGAAATTAGTATCGTGGAACGTTAATGGAATTAGGGCTTCGGTTAAAAAGGGATTTGAGGATATTGTAAAGGAATTTGATGCTGATGTGTTTTGCGTTCAAGAAACCAAAGCGCAAGATGATCAGGTTGCCGAAGCATTGAAAGAAATTACAGATTATGAACTGTTTAGTAATAGCGCCGAAAGAAAAGGATATTCTGGTACTGGAATTCTTTCTAAACAGAAACCTGTGGCGTTCAAGAAGAATATGGGGGTAGAAATTCATGATTTAGAAGGAAGGATTACCCATTCTGAATTTGAACACCTTCATTTGGTGAACGTCTATATTCCAAATAGCGGAAGTGGACTAAAAAGATTGGATTACCGTGCCGGATGGGATAGAGATTTTACCAATTACTTAAAAGAGCTTTCAAAATCAAAGCCGTTGATCATTACAGGTGATTTTAACGTGGCACATACTGAGAACGATTTAGCCAACCCCAAAAGTAATTACAACAAAACTTCTGGATTTACCCAAGTGGAGATAGATGGGTTTGACCATATGTTGAAAGAGGTCAATTTAGTTGATAGTTTTAGAAAACTACACCCTACTACGTTCAATAAATATACTTTTTGGAGTGCACGTGGTGGTGCAAGGGGTAGAAACGTGGGCTGGCGTTTAGACTACTTTTTGGTAAGTGAATCTATTTGGGACAAAGTAAAGTCCGCTGAAATTCATGATCAGATTATGGGCAGTGATCATTGCCCTATTAGTTTAGAAATAGATTTTTAAAAAAAAGAACGGCCCATTAAAAATGGGCCGTTCCTATAAATTGGGGGAATATTAATTCTTACATACCTGGTAAAACCACGGCATCAATAACATGAATTATTCCATTTGATTGGTTTACATCTGCAATTGTTACAGTAGATAAATTACCCGCGGCATCTTTTAATTGAACCTTCTTTCCTTTTAGCATTGCGGTTAAAGTGCCACCGTTTACTGTAGTTAATTCAGCTTTTCCGTTACCATCTTTAATCATCTTCATTAAATCCATAGCGCTGACTTTACCAGCAACTACATGGAATGTTAAAATCGATTGTAATTTCGCTTTGTTTTCAGCCATTAACAAGGTCTCAACAGTCCCTTTTGGTAATTTTTCAAATGCTTCATTTGTAGGAGCAAAAACTGTAAATGGACCTTCACCTTTTAAAGTTTCTACTAATTCTGCTGTTTTTACTGCTGCAACTAGAGTTGTGTGGTCTTTTGAGTTCACTGCATTTTCAATGATGTTTTTATTAGGGTACATTTCAGCGCCACCGACCATTTTGGTCTCCATCATCATTTTTTCCTTTTTCATCATTTTCTTGTCCTTCTTCATTTCCATAGCACCATCTTGAGCGAAGGATGAAGTGGTAAGTCCTAAAGTTAAGGCAAGAGTGGCAAGTTTAATCGTATTTGAAATTTTCATAATCTAATTTTTTAGTTTACCCTACTTACGGAAACCAAATGGCGAAGGTTTGGTTTTTGGGTATGAATTAGATGTAATAAGTTTTCAGTAATTTATTTTTTGTTGGCGTTTATATAAATATTGAAAATTACGAACACAATCAAAGCTGGCAAGACCCAGCCTAAACTATACTGCTGAAGCGGAATCCACGAAAACGTATTTGCTTCAGGTGTTAATGCTCCAATACTTCCCAAGAAATCAGGAATACTAAATAGTATGGTGGCTATGGTTACCGCTCTAAATACCAAAGACGATGCATATTTTTCTGGCACTACATTCAAAACAATGAGTATAATGGTAATGGGGTAAATGAACATTAAAGAGGGTATGGCTACGGCAATAATATAAGCTACATTGAACTGACCAACAAGAACACCTAATACACTACCAATAATAGCCATAATGGTATATGCCGATTTTGACTCATTAAATCTTGATGCTACAAAATCTGCCGTACCGGTTACGATACCTACTGCGGTGGTAAAACATGCTAAACCTACCAATATACTTAAGAACAAATTACCGATGTTACCTAAACTCTGTTTTGCTAAACCGGATAATATTTCGGTTCTGGTCGTTTCTGCATTAAAAACAGCATGAGACAAGGCTCCAGAAAGAATAAGACCCATATAAATTAAAAACAAGGCCAAACCGGCAAACCAGGCAGCATTTCTAATTAATGTTTTCTTTTCGTCATAGGTTGCATCAACATATTTTAGGTTGATTGATATGATGATTACCCCACCAACAACTACAGCGCCAATAGCATCGAATGTTTGGTAGCCTTCCAGTATTCCGTTGGCAAACGGACTGGCAATCGTAGTGCTTCCAAAATCAAAGGGGAAAGAGAAAATCGTTATTCCTATTACCAAAAGAAGAATTAAAATGATAGCCGGAGTCAATATCTTGCCCAGTATATTCATTATTTTAGAACGGTTAAGCGCAAACAATAACACTAAAGCAAAATAGATGCTGCTGGTGTACCAAGAAGATATATCCCAAAATGGCTGAATGGCCATTTCGTGAGTTACAGATGCTGTTCTAGGGCTGGGGAGTGCTATGGCAATAGCGTATATGAAAAATGCATATACTAAGCTGAAAATAGGGGAGACCTTATTGCCAAAGTCTATAAGGGAACCTTGTAATTTTGCATGAGCCAAAATTCCGAGAACGGGAATGGCCACGGCAGAGAGTCCAAAACCGATAGTAACTACCAACCATTGATTTCCAGAATTAAACCCTAATAGGGGAGGTAAGATAAGATTGCCCGCTCCAAAAAAAAGAGAGAATAGAGCAAAGGCGGTTACAAGGGTTTCCTTCTTTTTAAACATAGGTGCAAATTAAGTGAAAGATTATTAAATAACAGGTAAGCCAAGCTTTTTCATTTTTTGAAACCGCAAAAAAAAGAGCATTGACAACAGCATAGGTGAAACTCACAACAATTAGTGGTTCAGTCCTTTAATATACTGTACCTTAACAAAAGGAAAATAAGCGTATGCTAATTTCCTTGAGTTTCAACCTAATATATTAACCGCATTTTCTCGATCACCCAAATCGGAATTCTTGCAATAAAACCTACAGCATGAAAAAAATATTCTGCAGCATCTTTGGCCATCACTATTCCATTTCTAAGAAAGTGACATCTCACATTAAGGAGTACAAATGTATTCATTGTCAAAAAGAAGTAACCACAGACGTAAGTGGCAACTTGTCTATATTGACACCTGAATTACAAGATATCAATAGAACATTAGAACATATTTACCAAAGAAGACATACGGCTACGCAACAACAGGTAGCATAGTCATAATAGGTATTATTAGTCAAATGAATTCCAACCCTGCGCGGTTAACGGAATCTTCGTATTATTCCTAGAAATTAAGTAAGCCCCTTCGTCTTTTCCCGTGGTATGCCCTATGACGGTAAGGTTAGGATTGCCTTTAATTTTTGGGAATTCTTTTTGGTCAATAGTGAACAATAGCTCATAGTCCTCTCCACCGCTTAGCGCTACAAGGGTACTGTCTATCTTGAATTCTTCACAAGCAGATATTACGGTAGGGTCTAACGGAATTTTGTCTTCGTACAAGTCAATTCCCAATCCGCTACTTTTACTCAAATGAAGAATTTCTGAGGATAGACCGTCGCTAATATCTATCATTGATGTAGGATGAACCTCCAATTGTTTTAATAACTCAGGTATATCCTTTCTTGCTTCAGGCTTCAACTGTCGCTCTACGATATAAGAATAAGGTTCTAAATCGGGTTGACTATTAGGGTTTACTTTAAAAACCTCTTTTTCCCTTTCCAGAACTTGCAAGCCCATATATGCCGCACCCAAATCACCGGATACAACCAATAAATCGTTTGGTTGTGCACCGGATCGGTATGCAATTTCTTCTTCATTGGCAATACCTATAGCCGTAACACTGATCATTAAACCTGTTTTGGAAGAGGTAGTGTCACCACCCACTAAATCAACATTATATGTTTTACATGCCGTAGCTACGCCAGCATATAATTCTTCAAGAGCTTCTAGCGGAAATCTATTAGAGACTGCAATAGAAATGGTTACTTGTGTAGCCGTAGCGTTCATGGCATAAATATCGGATAGGTTTACCATGATAGATTTATACCCTAAATGCTTCAATGGCATATAGGCAAGATCAAAATGAACGCCTTCAATTAAAAGATCGGTACTTATTACAGTCTTTTTATCCTTGAAATCTAAAACTGTGGCATCGTCACCAATTCCTTTGAGTGTAGATGCTTGTTTTATTTCAAAACCCTTGGTAAGGTGTTCAATGAGCCCAAATTCGCCCAATTTCTCCAACGATGTTCTTTCTTGTTCTTTATCTTCTAGCATGTTGCAAAAATAAGAAGTAAAATAAGATGTATGGCATAAAAAAGACCGAAGCTGAAAAGCATCGGTCTTAGTATTGAAATAATAAAGTTGTTGAGTGCTTATCCTAAAGAATAACCATCTCTATAGGTGCGTTTTACGTATTTATTTGCGGGTTCAAAATTAGTGATTTTCATATTTGCAGCATCCCATTGTAAGCGTTTTCTACCGTGGTATTGTTTGCCACCGCCCCAAAAGCTTTGGTTCTCTACCGTAGGGTCTACTTCAAAATAAGATTTTAATGCTAAGTTACCAATTAGGATACTTTCTGTAAATGGTCCGGCATAATCAAAGGATGAACTGGTCTCTGCATTACCGTAACCGGCCATACAAGCGTTTACCCATTGTAAGTAGTGCCCTTCTGGTACACGGGCAATGGTTTGTTCAACTTCAAACTGTTCGTTTAGGCTCAGTGGAAGTAAACGCGGATTTGCACCATAACAATCTGCCATTAACTTTCCTTTGGTACCTATGAACAATACACCACCATCCCAGTTTCCTAAAGCTTCATCATCACCTAGTTCCTCTGGTCTTTCAGGTAATAGTCCGCCATCCATCCAGGTTACTTTTATTTTTCCTTTGCCATCCGTTCTTGGGTAGCTTAAATGTATTTTACTGGAATTCGGGAAACTTTTAGGGTAATCTTTATATTGGAAATTGCCACTGAAGGAGTCAGATACACTACACTCTACGGTATCAGGATATAAAATCGGAAGAATTCTATATACCGGATCCATAATATGGCAGGCCATATCACCTAGTGCACCTGTTCCAAAATCTGACCAACCTCTCCAATCAAATGGTAGGTAGGCATTGTTATAATCTCGCATTTGAGCGGTACCTAACCAAAGATCCCAGTTTAGACCTTTAGGAACACGATCTTTTTTAGTTGGTGTTTGTAATGCCTGTGGCCAAATTGCTCTGTTGGTCCAACATTTTACGGTATGTACCTCCCCTATAATTCCGGTATCATAAATTTCTTTCATGGTACGTACACCGTCACCAGAACCACCTTGGTTACCCATTTGAGTAACAACTTTGAATTTTTTGGCAGCCTCTGTTAACATTCTTGCTTCCCAAATATCATGGGTCAAAGGTTTTTGTACATACACGTGTTTGCCCATTGACATTGCCTGGTAAGCTGCAACGGCGTGGTTGTGATCGGGTGTAGAAACAGAAACGGCATCAATGTTTTTACCTTCTTTATCTAGCATTTCCCTAAAATCATTGTAATAACTGGCTTTTGGGAAGTTTTCTCTAGAAGTAACCGCTTGTCTATCATCTACATCACAAAGCGAAACAATGTTAACGTTGGGGCTCTCGGCAAACGATGCAATATCGCTTTGCCCTTTACCTCCTGCGCCAATACCTGCGATGTTAAGCTTGTCGCTCGGAGCAATAAAGCCCGTTCCTCCAAGTACATGTCTTGGTACGATCATAAAACCGGCTGCCGCCATACCGGTATTCTTCATAAATTTTCGGCGGGTGTTCTTTTTGTCGTTGATTTTGTTGTTTGACATAAGTTGTTGTTGTTTGATTCGGTAATGAAGATAATCGAATTCTTTTGAAATTTAAATGGTTAACGGATTTAATACATTCTGTATGAATGCATTTAGTATCTTTAAGTGTTGACTATAAATTGATTGCATGAAAAAGGTGATTTGGTTTTTAACATTTTCTTTGCTTTTTAGCTGTTCTTCAGATGATAGCGCCAATTTAGAGCTAGGCGATGAGGTAGAAAATGAAACGCCTTCCAACATACCCAACGAAATAGGAAGTATACCATGCAATAATGGAATGGCAGGTATTTACCCTTGCAATGGCTATGATTTGGTAGCGCATATTTCTTTAGACGATTTTTCTGCTAGCGAGGCTAATGATATATGGGGGTGGACCGATGCCGAAACAGGTAAGGAGTATGCCATAATGGGCTTGGATAATGGTACGGTATTTATAGATATTTCCGATGCTGAAAACCCTATGTACTTAGGAAAACTACCAACAGCTACAACCGCCAGTTCCTGGAGAGATGTAAAAGTGTATGAAGATTTTGCTTATGTGGTCTCAGAGGCTAACGGTCATGGTGTTCAGGTGTTTGATCTAAAGCAGTTGCGAAATGTTGTTGGTCCTCCCCAAGAATTTACGGCTGACGGGCTTTATACCGGACTTGGAAATGCACATAACATTGTAATAAATGAAACCTCTGGTTTTGCCTATCCGGTCGGTACTGATAGGGATGATGAGTTTAACGGCGGAGTGCATTTTCTTGATCTACAAAATCCTATTGTTCCTGTACTTGCAGGTGGTTGGGGTTTAAATGGCTATACGCATGATGCCCAGGTGATTACATATAATGGACCTGATGCTGATTATCAAGGGGCGGAAATATTTGTGGGTGCTAATGAAGACTTAGTGGTAGTCGTGGATATATCGGACAAGAGTACACCGATAACCTTGGCCACGTTGCCATATCCTAATATTGGCTATACACACCAAGGTTGGTTTACGGAAGATCAGCGTTTTTTTATCCTAGGTGATGAATTGGATGAGGTGAGACAAGGTTTTCAAACACGTACGCTAATTTTTGATATGGCAGATTTGGAGAATCCCGTGTTGCATCACACGTATTTAGGTCCTACGAATGCCATAGATCATAATGGTTATGTATTGCAAGATGAGTTTTTCTTGGCCAATTATACTGCTGGTGTGCGAATTTTGGATATTTCTGAAATTGAGAACAGTGTAGTTGTTGAAACAGGGTATTTTGATACCTACCCTGAAAATGATAATACGCAGTTTTCAGGTGTTTGGAGTGTTTATCCTTATTTTGAAAGTGCCAATATTGTTGTAAGCGATATCAATAGCGGTTTCTTTATTATTAAAAAATCGAACTGATGATAAGACGAATTCTTTTGTTCTTGGTGCTGTGTGTTGTTTTTTCTTGTGCAAAAGAAGATGCAGAAGTTGCTTTTAACGGGCTAGAATCTGAATTTGTAGGGGAGTTGGTTTGGGTCAAAAATTTTGGCGGTAGTGGAAACGAAAGTGCTCAGGCAATTATTGGAACAAACGATGGGGGTTTTGCCGTTTTAGGATATACAGGTAGTATTGATGGTGATATTGCTGCAAAGTTTGAGGAAGAAAATGATTATTGGTTTTTAAAATTTGATGCCAACGGAGTTTTACAATGGAACAAGACTTATGGCGGTAGTATGGACGATATCGGTCAGAGTTTGGTTCAAACTACAGATGGTGGTTATGCGCTAACGGGTTATGCCATGAGTAGTGATGGTGATGCTACCAATAATCAAGGTTTTCATGACAACTGGATTTTAAAATTAGCTGCACAAGGTGTTTTGGAATGGGAGAGCAGCTACGGCTTTTCTGGACATGATCATTCATACGATATTCTTGAGGCGTCACAAGGTGGGTACTTTTTTACGGGTTTTTTAGATATTACCTCGGCCAGGGCCGACGACAATACTGAAAAAGGAAACGGTCTTACCAGCCATGGTGTGGGTGAATTTTGGGGCACCAAAATAGATGAAAATGGAAGTATTCAATGGCGAGGTTATTTTGGTGGAACAAACAATGACCGTGCTCACAGCGTGGTTCAGAGTAATGATGGTGGTTTTGTAATGGCCGGCTTTACTGAAAGTGATGATTACGATGTTAGCAGCACCAATGGTAGTTATGAGTTCTGGGTAGTTAAGGTAGATGCATTTGGCAATCTGCTTTGGGAGCATTCATTTGGGGGCGATGGTATTGAGGTTGCATATGATATAGCAAAAACCTTGGATGATGGTTATGTTGTCGTAGGAAATACATTTAGTAACAATGGAGATGTATTGGTCAATCATGGAGGGTCTGATGTGTGGATGATTAAAATTGATGCCGAAGGTAACCTCGTATGGGAGCAGACCTATGGCGGATCGGAGTTTGATCTGGCACAAGCTGTTGTGCAGAGTAAAGATGGCGGTTTCTACATTACCGGTAATTCAAAAAGTGATGATAAGGACAGTTCGTTTAATTATGGTGAGAATGATATTTGGCTGGTGAAAACCAACAGTGTAGGAGAATTGGTCTGGGAGAAATCCTATGGTGGATCGGGACTGGATTTTGCATATGATCTCATTGAAAATGAGGACGGAAGTGTAATGGTGGTGGGAGAAACGGCAAGTACTGATTTTAATACCTTGACCTCTAAAGGAAATACAGACCTTGTACTTCTAAAAATTAAATAACCTTCAACAGTTGATCATAGGATTTCTCTATTGACTTATACGTTATAATAATGTAAGGTTCTATGGTAAAAACCTACTTATAACGTATATTTGTAAACTATTTTTAGATTAAATCGAGATATTATGATTCAAGTATCAGAAACGGCTAAACAGAAAGTCATCAGCCTCATGACAGAAGAGGGTTTTGATGCTTCTAAAGATTTTGTGCGTGTTGGTGTTAAGAGTGGCGGGTGTAGTGGATTATCTTACGAGTTAAACTTCGATAATAAGAAAGATGAAGCTGATAAAGTGTTCGAAGACAATAATGTACGAATTATCGTAGATAAAAAAAGCTTTTTATATTTAGTAGGAACTGTGTTGGAATACTCAGGTGGTCTAAACGGAAAAGGATTTGTTTTTAACAACCCTAACGCACAAAGAACCTGTGGTTGTGGCGAAAGTTTTTCATTATAAAATAAAGTAAAAAGAGAAAAAAGGAAATAAGTAAATAAGTAAAGGTGGTTATGTATAGTTCTTTTGAAGATTTAGAAGTATACAAATTATCGATAACGTTTACAGGGAATATCTATAGATTGCTATAAAGGCAGCCTCTGAAAAATGATTTTGCAATGGTTGATCAATTAAGAAGAGCAACAATTTCAATTTCAAATAATATTTCCGAAGGTTTTGAGTGAGAAACGGATAAGGAATTGATTAGGTTCCTATATTTTGCGAAAGGATCTTCAGGAGAAGTGAGAAATCTTTTCAATGTAATGGAGGAAGTAAGATATTTTGATAAAAGGGAATTAATAGAGTATAGAGCGCAAATTGTGGTAATTTCAAAGCAGCTAGCAAACTATATTAAATATGTTAAGAGGAGATGTAGTTAGTTTTTAACTCATTAACTTTTAACTTATTAACTATAAATATATGGCATATACAGAAGAAGAATTAAAGAAAGAACTGGAAACCAAAGAATACGAGTATGGTTTCTATACAGATATTGAATCCGAAACGTTTCCCAATGGTTTAAACGAAGAGATCGTTATTGCTATTTCTAAGAAAAAAGGAGAGCCGGAATGGATGACGCTTTGGAGATTAGAGGCTTTTAAGTACTGGAAAGAAATGGAAGAGCCAGAATGGGCTAATGTACATTATCAAAAACCAGATTTTCAAGCGATATCCTACTACTCCGCCCCAAAGAAAGCAGATCCGAACAAAACTTTAGATGATGTTGATCCAGAGTTGTTGGAGATGTACAAAAAGTTGGGAATATCTGTAGACGAGCAAAAGAAACTCCAAAACGTTGCGGTTGATATTGTAATGGATTCCGTATCCGTAGCAACTACATTTAAGAAGACTTTGGCGGAAAAAGGTATTATTTTCTGTTCCATTTCTGAAGCTATTAAAGATCACCCAGAATTGGTGAAAAAGTATATTGGTTCTGTAGTTCCAAAAAGAGATAATTTTTACGCAGCCTTAAATTCTGCGGTTTTCTCTGATGGTAGTTTCTGTTACATTCCAAAAGGTGTTCGTTGCCCAATGGAGCTTTCTACTTATTTTAGAATAAATCAAGCAGGTACAGGTCAGTTTGAGCGTACCTTGGTTATTGCCGATGAAGATAGTTACGTAAGTTACCTAGAAGGTTGTACTGCACCTTCTAGAGATGAAAACCAATTACATGCGGCCGTTGTAGAGCTTATTGCTTTAGATGGTGCGGAAATTAAATACTCAACGGTACAAAACTGGTTCCCTGGAGGAAAGGATGGTAAAGGAGGAGTATTCAACTTTGTTACCAAAAGAGCATTGGTGGAAAAGAACGCCAAAGTTTCTTGGACTCAGGTAGAGACAGGATCTGCCGTTACCTGGAAATACCCTTCTTGTATCTTAAAAGGAGATAACTCCATAGGGGAATTCTATTCTATTGCAGTAACAAACAATTACCAACAAGCAGATACGGGAACTAAAATGGTTCATATTGGTAAGAACACCAAGAGTACTATTATTTCTAAAGGTATTTCTGCAGGTAAATCCCAAAATAGTTACCGAGGACTGGTACAGGTGAACAGCCGTGCAGAAGGTGCACGTAATTTCTCTCAATGCGATTCTTTGTTGATGGGCAATGATTGTGGTGCACATACCTTCCCGTACATTGAGGCAAAGAACAAAAGCGCCATGATAGAGCACGAGGCTACAACAAGTAAAATTGGTGAAGATCAAATTTTCTATTGTAACCAAAGAGGTATAGATACTGAAAAGGCAATTGCGTTGATCGTAAACGGTTTTAGTAAAGAGGTACTGAACAAACTACCGATGGAATTTGCTGTAGAAGCCCAAAAGCTATTGGAAATTAGTTTAGAAGGTTCTGTAGGATAAGAAAAGTCAATATTAAAAAAAAGCCATAGGCACCAGAATATTTAAAGTAACATATTATGTTGAAAATTAAAGATCTACATGCTAGTGTAGAGGATAAGGAAATATTAAAAGGAATTAATCTAGAAGTTAAAGCAGGTGAAGTGCATGCTATCATGGGACCAAATGGTTCAGGTAAGAGTACATTGGCTTCTGTAATTGCAGGTAATGAGAACTTTGAAGTTACTCAAGGGTCTATTGAACTAAGCGGAGAAGATTTAGAGGATGTATCTCCAGAAGAAAGAGCGCATAAAGGTGTTTTTCTTTCTTTTCAATACCCAGTGGAAATTCCAGGCGTTTCTGTAACCAACTTTATGAAAACTGCCATTAACGAATCTCGTAAGGCAAAAGGTTTAGAGGACATGCCTGCCAAGGATATGTTGAAATTAATTCGTGAGAAATCTGAATTATTGGAAATTGACCGCAAATTCTTATCTAGATCTTTGAACGAAGGTTTCTCTGGTGGCGAGAAAAAGAGAAACGAAATTTTTCAAATGGCAATGTTAGAACCAAAGGTGGCTATCTTAGATGAAACCGATTCTGGTTTGGATATTGATGCCCTAAGAATTGTCGCTAGTGGTGTAAATAAATTAAAGAGCAAGGATAATGCAGTTATCTTAATTACACACTACCAACGTTTGTTGGAATATATAGTGCCAGATTATGTACATGTATTGCATAATGGTAAAATCGTAAAATCTGGTGGTAAAGAACTTGCTTTAGAGCTAGAAGAAAAAGGATACGACTGGTTAAAGCAAGAAACAGCGGTTTAAAAAATTAGTACTAAGTACAAAGTACTTAGTATAGAGTACTTAATTACTTTGTACTAAGGACTTAATACTAAAGATATATGGATTTAAAAGATAAATTGATTTCCTCTTTTATGGCGTTTGAGAACAACGTGGATGTAGAGCATCCGGTACACGATGTTCGTATGGCGGCTATAAAGAACTTTGAGGAAAAAGGGTTTCCTTCCAAAAAGGAGGAAGCATGGAAATATACTTCGCTTAATAGCTTACAGAAAATTGATTTTAGCATTTTTCCAAAGGAGGATAATGCGTTGGAATATAAAGATGTAAAGCGTTACTTTTTACACGAGATCGATTCTTATAAGATTGTTTTCGTAGATGGTATTTACAGTTCTTACCTTTCTGAGACCACGCATGACGGTGTAGATATCTGCTTAATGAGTGCTGCACTTACCAAGCCAATGTACAAACCGGTTATAGATGTGTATTTCAATAAAATTGCATCTAAAGACGAGTCATTGACATCTTTGAATACTGCATTTAGTAGAGAAGGGGCATATATCTATATTCCTAAGAACAAGATGCCTAAAAAACCTATTGAAATTTTACATTTCTCCACAGGTAATGAGGCTTCACTAATGTTGCAACCACGTAATTTGATCGTTGTTGAAGAAAATGCCGAGGTACAAATAATTGAACGTCACCAGAGTTTAACCTCAAACGAGGTACTTACCAATGCGGTTACGGAAATTTTTGCCGCTAAAAGTGCTATCGTAGATTTTTATAAGATTCAGAACGATGTTGAATCTGCGTCATTAATAGACAATACCTATATCGATCAAAAAGATAAGAGTGTCGTTAAGGTTCATACCTTCTCCTTTGGGGGTAAATTAACTCGTAACAACCTTAATTTTTATCAGAATGGGGAGTATATAGATTCTACCATGAAAGGTGTTACTATATTAGGTGAAAAGCAACATGTAGATCACCATACCTTAGTGCATCATATTCAACCTAATTGTGAAAGTCACCAAGATTACAAAGGTATTTATGGTGATAGTTCAACTGGGGTGTTTAATGGTAAAATTATCGTTGATAAAATTGCTCAAAAGACCAACGCTTTTCAGCAGAATAACAATATTTTAATCAGTGACAAGGCTAGCATCAATACAAAGCCGCAATTAGAGATTTTTGCCGATGATGTAAAATGTTCTCACGGTTGTACTATTGGTCAGTTAGATGAAGATGCATTGTTCTACCTGCAATCTAGAGGTATTCCACAGAAAGAAGCAAGAGCATTATTAATGTATGCCTTTGCAAATAACGTATTGTCTTCTGTTCGTATTCCGGAATTAAAGATTAGAATAAATAAATTGATAGCAAAGAAGCTAGGGGTGAACCTTGGGTTTGATTTGTAATATATTTTTTCAATTCAAGATTATTTAAAATTAACGGTTCGTTAGGTTATTCTTAACGAGCCGTTGTATTTTCTTACACTGCTATTAAGCTATTTTCGTCTTATAAATATTTAACTGGAATTTTATGAAACGACTTTTACTTACCTCATTTTTAGCTTTTACCTGTATTGTTTTACATGCTCAAGATCAGAAATGGAGTGTTGAGGCTAATTACCCATTCACATTAGATGATGGTACATTTTCCAATAATGATGGAGCAATTGATTTAGGTATAAAATACCGCTTTTTTAGAACAGACTTAGTTCGTTTGGGTTTAGACCTTAATGGTGGTTTTGTATATGACAAAGCAGGTAATAATAATGAAGATACGTTCAAGTCTAAAACATATCTTTTTCAACCGAAGTTGTTTGCGGAGTTTAGTGTGCCATTTGCACCAAAATGGCATCCTATGGTCGGTGTTGGTTATTCTGTTGTGAGTAATAATTTTAGTGGATCAATTTCAGGTACAGATTTTTCAGATCGCAGTGGTGCTGATGGAGGATTCAATTTTGATATCGGAATCTCCTATAATATATCATCAAGATTCTTTTTACAATTAAAGTATGATATGATTTTACTTCAAGTTAAAGATGAGGTTGTATTTGATAATGAAAGAATAAACATTGATTTTAGAGAAAATATAGATCGCCTAAAAATAGGAGTAGGATTTAGATTCTAAAATTACATATTACAATACCCTTCATACCCGATATGTTTTCATTATCGGGTATCTTTGTATATAAGAAGATTGACTATGTTAGATATTAAAAAGATAAGAGAAGATTTTCCAATTCTTAAGCGTGAGGTAAATGGTAAGCCATTGGTCTATTTGGACAATGCCGCTACATCGCAAACGCCACAACAGGTTATTGATGCTATTGTAGATTATTATCAGAACTACAATGCCAACATACATCGTGGGGTGCATACGCTGTCGCAAGAGGCTACAGATAAATATGAGCAGGCTAGATTAAAGATTCAGAAACATTTTAATGCTGCAAAATCTTATGAAATCATATTCACGTCCGGAACAACGCATAGTATAAATCTTGTTGCCAACGGATTCTCTGCATTGATCCAGAAAGGTGATGAGGTAATTGTTTCTGCCATGGAACATCATTCCAATATTGTGCCTTGGCAAATGTTATGCGAGCGTACCGGTGCAATTTTAAAAGTAATTCCAATGAATCAAGAAGGGGAGTTACTGATGGATGCGTACAAAGAGTTGTTGTCCAATAAAACTAAATTGGTATTCTGCAATCATATTTCAAATGCGTTAGGTACCATTAATCCTATTGAAGAAATAATAGAAAAGGCACATAAGGTTGGCGCTGCCGTATTAATTGATGGGGCACAGGCAGCTCCGCATTTAGTGGCAGATGTACAAGCTTTAGATGTTGACTTTTATACCTGCTCCGCCCATAAAATATGTGGACCAACGGGAGTTGGTATGTTATACGGTAAAGAAGAATGGTTGAATAAGTTACCACCATACCAAGGTGGTGGCGAAATGATCGCCGAGGTTACTTTTGAGAAAACTACCTATGCAGATTTGCCACATAAATTTGAAGCGGGTACGCCAAATATTTGTGGTGGTATTGCTTTTGGCGCGGCATTGGATTATATGAATGCCATAGGTTTTGAGGAAATTGCCAAGTATGAACAAGCATTATTAGAGTACGCTACACAAGAACTATTGAAGATAGACGGACTTAAAATCTATGGTACAGCTAAGAACAAAACGTCTGTGATCTCATTCAATATAGAAGGTATACACCCTTATGATATGGGTAGCATTCTAGATAAATTGGGTATTGCGGTACGTACAGGTCATCATTGTGCACAACCCATAATGGACTTCTTTAAAATACCGGGCACAGTGCGTGCAAGTTTTGCATTTTATAATACCAGAGATGAAGTCAATGTGCTTATCGCTGGTGTTTTAAAAGCTAAAAGCATGTTGTTGTAACACAAAGTTTCATTGGTAATGTAAAGGTTTGAAATGCATCAATTGTTATCGTATTTTTGTATAAAATAAAGCAATGGAAATAAAAGAGATTCAAGAAGAGATAATAGACGAATTTTCCATGTTCGATGATTGGATGCAACGGTATGAATACATGATCGAGTTGGGCAAATCTTTGCCTTTGATCAAAGAAGAATTTAAGACCGATGATAATATTATAAAGGGTTGTCAAAGCAAGGTTTGGGTACATGCGGAGCTTGAGGATAATATGTTGGTTTTTACTGCGGATAGTGATGCCATTATTACAAAAGGTATTATTGCCATTTTAATTAGGGCGTTCAGCAATCAAAAGCCACAAGATATTTTAGATGCGGATACCCAATTTATTGATGAAATAGGATTAAAAGAGCATTTATCGCCCACAAGGGCAAATGGTTTGGTGAGTATGATCAAACAACTGAAGTTATACGCAGTGGCGTATCAAACACAAATTGAAGAATAGAAATTATGAGTGACGAAAATATAGCAGAGGATAGTGCAGAATTAGGGGAGAAAATTGTTCGTATTTTAAAAACGATTTATGATCCGGAAATTCCTGTGGACATCTATGAATTAGGCTTAATTTATGATGTATTGGTGAACGAGGACAATGAAGTTAAGATTTTAATGACCCTAACTTCTCCTAATTGCCCTGTAGCGGAAAGCTTGCCTGCAGAGGTTGAAGAGAAAGTAAAATCTTTGGATGCCATTAAAGATGCAGAGGTTGAAATTACTTTTGATCCACCTTGGACCCAAGATTTAATGAGCGAAGAGGCTAAATTAGAATTAGGTCTACTTTAATTAGACCAAGCAATTGATAATGTGCTTCTATGGAAGATGAAATTGTAAATAAAGTTGCCCAGAGCAAATTGATCACCTTTAATCTTGAGGATTACTATCCAAAAGGTGAAAGAATGGTTTTGGACATCAAAGATTGGCTGTATGAAGGCTTTATTCTCAAAGAAAAAGAATTTAGAGCCTTTGTTGATGCCCATGACTGGTCGCAATATAAAGATGCATACGTTGCCATGCATTGTTCCACAGATGCTATAATTCCTGGCTGGGCTTACTTATTGCTAAGTGTAAAGCTTAGCGGTATTGCCAAAAAGGCGGTACAGGGTTCATTGGTAGATCTGGAAACCAGTATATATCAATCCGTAATTGAAAATATAGATATATCAGAATATCAAGATAGATTAATTATCATAAAAGGTTGTAGTAAAAAACCTGTTCCTGCCAACGCATATCTTTTTCTGGCTGAGCGTTTAAAGCCTGTAGCAAAGTCTATCATGTACGGTGAGGCTTGCTCTTCTGTGCCTTTATACAAAAGAAAATAACATTTTCCTTTTTATAGATGGCGTCAATAATATTACCTTTGCGCCACTATAAACTATAAACATTAAGTATTATGAAGAAAATTGTATTAACCCTAGCTCTTGCTTTTGTAGCAACCGTTGGTTTTTCTCAAACGGAAGAGGAATTAAAAACACAGTTAGGTGCAGCTAAAGATTCAATAGCGGCTATACAAGGTAGAGCAGATGCTATACAAGGTAAAATTGACGCCTTGCCAGGTTGGAAAAAAGGTGCCTTTGGTACTATTGGTGCAAACTTGAGCAGCTTTAACAACTGGTATGGTCAAGGCACTCCAGATTTAGCTTCTGGTAACATTGGTGTAACCGTAAATGCGTTTGCCAACTTAAAGGAAGAAAAATTCTTTTGGAGAAATTCTGCTAATGTAAACCTTGGATGGGTAAAGTTCGATGATAAGAACGACGATACCGATGATGATAGCTTTCAAAAAGGTACCGATGTATTTAACATCACATCTCTTTACGGTAGAAATATTAGCAAAACTTGGGCCATTTCTGGTTTAGCTGAATATAGAACTACTATACTAGATAACTTCAACGATCCAGGATACCTTGATTTAGGGGTTGGTGCTACTTGGAACCCTAATGCCAATTTGGTGGTTGTAATACACCCATTAAACTACAACTTTGTATTTAGTGATAACGATGCAGTTTTTGAGTCTTCTTTAGGTGCTAAGATCGTTGCCGATTATACCAAAAAATTCGGAGCGATCAATTTCAAGTCTAACCTTTCTATGTTCCAAAGCTACAAGAGCGGAGACCTTTCTAACTTAACTTGGATCAATTCTTTTGGTTACACGTTATGGAACGGTATTGGTTTAGGTTTTGAATTTGGTTTACGTGACAACAAGCAAGAAGCCTTGAATTTCGCATTAGCTGATAACCCTGCTGAAACGTTTGATACTGTAGATAACAAGTTACAGACATACTTCTTGGTAGGTCTTAACTATGCGTTCTAAGTATAAGAAGTTTTAAGTGTACATATTAAAAAAGCCCTCTAAACAGAGGGCTTTTTTCGGTTAAGTAATTATCGTAAAATTTGGGGTTTTACTTTTTGTTTTCATAAGTAAAATATCGATTTGGGGTCAATACCTTTGCTTAAGTACACTGTAAAATTAATGCATAAGGTCTTGCTGAAAACAATTTATGTTGTGAACTGATCGCATTGTGTGGTGAGATTTACCATCGGTTTCATTTCATCGATGAACTGCATCAATTCTATTAAAATTGGTATTTAGTATTCGTCCAAATGCTCTGGATAAAGAAAATTATTATATGGAAAACGGGTTACATGGATGTCTCTTACCTCATCATAGACACGTTTTCTAAACTCATCTAAATTTTCTTTGTTCAATGCAGAGATAAAAATAGCACGGTCACCCACTTTTTCCATCCACGTATGTTTCCAATCATTAATGGTAAAATGCCTTCCGGTACGCTCGGTAACTAAATCGTCTTCATCAATGGTTTCATGCTCATACTGGTCTATTTTATTGAAGACCATGATGGTTTTTTTATCCGAACTTTTAATATCCGATAGAATATTGTTTACAGAGTCTATATGCTCTTCAAACTGTGGATGAGAGATATCTACAATATGTAAAAGCAAATCTGCTTCACGAACTTCATCTAAGGTACTTTTAAAGCTTTCTACCAATTGCGTAGGTAGTTTTCTAATAAATCCTACCGTATCACTTAAAAGAAAGGGTAAATTGCCCAGAACTACCTTTCTTACCGTGGTATCCAAGGTGGCAAACAGTTTGTTCTCGGCAAAAACATCGCTCTTACTAATAACGTTCATTAAGGTAGATTTGCCCACGTTGGTATACCCTACCAAAGCAACGCGTACCAAAGCGCCACGGTTACCTCTTTGGGTTTCCATTTGGCGGTCTATTTTCGCCAACTTCTTTTTAAGCAGTGTTATACGATCACGTACAATACGTCTATCCGTTTCAATTTCGGTTTCTCCGGGCCCACGCATTCCTATGCCACCTTTTTGTCGTTCAAGGTGGGTCCAAAGTCCGGTAAGTCTTGGCAGCAAATATTCATATTGTGCCAGCTCTACTTGGGTACGGGCATAACTGGTCTGTGCACGTTGTGCAAAAATGTCCAGGATCAAACTTGTTCTATCAATGATCTTACAGCGTAATATTTTTTCAATGTTACGTTGCTGTGCAGGTGATAGTTCGTCATCAAAAATAACAGAACCTATTTCGTTCTCTTGAACATAACGTTCTACCTCTTCCATTTTACCACTGCCGATCAGTGTTTTTGGATTAGGTACATCCATACGTTGTACAAACCTTTTGGTTACTTCTCCACCAGCGGTGTAGGTAAGGAACTCTAACTCATCTAAATACTCAGTTACCTTTTCTTCATTCTGTTCCTTATTGATAATACCAATAAGAACCGCTTTTTCATAATCTATACTCTTCTTTTCTATCATAATACCGTAAAGTGCAAAATTAAGCAATTACCCATAAGCTATTTCGTATTTTTATTGACTCGATAATCAAGAGTACGTGCTCGGAAGTAGTTTACTCATTAATAGTATACATGCGATTACCATTTTTTAAGAAAAAGACTAAAAAACAGCGCTACACGGTTGCTTTCTACAATTTAGAAAATCTATTTGATCCAGAACGCAATGTGAATATTTTGGACAAGGATTTTACCCCTAATGGAGTAAAAAAATGGACCGTTGAAAAATACCAGCGTAAACTTCAAAAACTTGCCAAAACTATTTTTAAGATAGGGGATGAGGAACACCCTTACCCACCTGCCTTAATAGGTGTGGCGGAAGCAGAGAACAATAGTGTGCTCAAGGCATTGTTAGATACCGATCCTTTAGATGATGTGGACTATGGTTTTATACATTTTGATTCTCCCGATGAACGTGGTATAGATACTGGGCTAATTTACCGTAAACGCTTTTTTAATGTGTTGCATGCAGAACCATTGGCTTTGTTGGTAGACAATGTTGGGGGTGTAAGGGATACCACTAGGGATATACTATATGTAAAGGGAGAGTTGAATAAAGAGTTGGTGCATGTATTCGTAAATCACTGGCCGTCTAGAAGAGATGGCGGTGTTGAGACTGAATATAAACGCGTAATTGCGGCAAAGGAAATAATTCAGCGTATTGAAGCTATTAAAATGGAAGAATTGGACCCCAATATTATTGTCATGGGCGATTTTAATGATGATCCATCTTCTTTAAGTATGCAGACCTTAAAAGATGAAGCCGGACTATTTAACCCTATGGAAACTTTGCATATACCAAATAGCCGAGGGTCCTCCGTGTATGGAAGCAAGTGGAATATGTTCGATCAAATTTTGGTCTCCAATTCATTTTTCAATTATGAAAAGAAAACCCATAGTTTTGATAAGGCGGATATTTTTGACCATAAATCGCTTAGGGAAAAGAAGGGAAAATATAAAGGTACTCCGTATAGAACCTTCGTTTCTGACAAATATCTAGGAGGTTATAGCGATCACTTTCCGGTCTATGCTATGTTTACTTTCAACTCTTAATAGGGAAATAATTAGAAAGAAAAATCCTACACATCAAAAAATAGCGTTTTCACAACAGGTTCGCCGTAATGTTTAGGTAATTCATCGAATAAAAGTGTTCATTTACCGAACACTGCCCATGGTTATTATATTTGTAGTCTAAATCTTACAATAATAATCTAACGATGACTACCTACAAATCTACCTACCGTGCTAGTAGTATACTTTTGCTACTATTATTTGTGTTCACTATGGGCCAAATGGCCATGGCACAAACCTCTCAACAACGTTTGCAAATTTCGGAAAACAATAAGAAAACGGCTTTGGCAAGTTTCAGGTCTAACTTAATTTCTGAATACGCTCTTGAAAGAACAAAATTAAAAGAGGTAGCCAAACTGAACAATTGGAAAATTAAAGAAACGTTGGCCAACGGTAAAAAAATTGAATTACAGGGTATAGGTGCAGATGGTAGTCCGCTATACTATGAAACATATTCAGATGAAGCAGGGTTGGTGTCAAGAGCAAGTACTTTAAATACAGATGGTGTAATGGGTTTGGATTTAAACGGTGATGGTATGAACGTTGGGGTTTGGGATGCCGGTATTGCATTACAACATCATGTAGAGTATACTTCTAGAATTGCGATCGGAGATAAGAATTCTGAAGTAGATACCCATGCCACCCATGTTACGGGCAGTATTATCTCTACAGGTCTTAAAAAAGATGCTAGAGGGGTTGCCAACAAGGCCAATGTTATTTCTCACGATTGGACAAGAGATAAAATAGAGGTTGCAGAAGCAGCTGCCAATGGTCTTTTGCTTTCTAACCATTCTTATGGGATTAAGGCAGATCGTGTACCAGATTGGTATTTTGGAGCCTATACCAAAGTTGCTCAGGACTGGGATAAAATTATGTACAACGCTCCTTATTATTTAATGGTTACCGCAGCTGGAAATGCTCAAAAAAGCATGGATAATGACACACCTACATACGGTAAAACTGCAGATGGTTTTGATGTGTTATTGGGTTTTACAATTTCTAAGAACAATATTACGGTTGCCGGTGCCAATTCTAAAATAGATAACAACGGAAACCTAAAAAGTGCCGATGTTTCCGCATACAGTAGCTTTGGTCCTGTTGACGATGGTAGAATTAAGCCAGATTTGGCAGGAAACGGTGGTTCTGTATTGTCTACAGATGCTGCCAGCAACACTAGTTATAAAACATCTTCGGGTACGTCAATGGCTACACCTGGGGTTACCGGCTCGTTATTATTGTTGCAACAATATCATAATGAGCTTTACGGTGCATACATGAAAGCCGCTACATTAAAGGGTTTGGCTTTGCATACTGCAGATGATATAGATGCTGAAGGTCCTGATTATAAAATGGGATGGGGTATCATGAATGCTAAAAGTGCTGCCGAGTTATTGAACAACAAAGATTTTACAAGCCATGTGGCAGAAGAGTCTTTACAAAACGGCGATTCTTTTTCATTTGAGGTTACTGCCAATGGTGATGATACATTGATCGCTTCTATTTCTTGGACAGATGTACAATCTAGCGTTGTAAATACGGGTGAGCTGAACAGCACAACGGTTGCCTTGGTAAATGATCTTGATATTAGGGTTACAAAAAACGGACAAACCTTTTTACCTTGGAAATTGAACCCGTCTCAAGCCAATAGTGCAGCTACCAAAGGGGATAATAAAGTAGATCCTTTTGAAAGAATTGAAATTCCCAATGCAAGTGGTACGTATACCATTACCATTACCCATAAGGGAGAACTTGTTAACGATGCTCAAGATTTTTCCTTGATCGTATCTGGCGCTTTAATGACTTCTTGTTCTATTGATGCTCCTGAAGTTGCCTTGGGACAAGCAGAAGCAGCTCAAGTAACATTGAATTGGAATGATAGTGATGATGCCTTATATGAAATTCAGTATAAAGAAATATATCAGGAAGAATGGACTACCGAGTATATTTCTGTCAATAGCTTTATTTGGAAGGGATTGTCATTAGATCAAACCTACTCTTTTAGATTAAGAACATTCTGCTCACAGAACATTGCTTCTGAATATAGTGATGTAGCTACGTTTACTTTTACGGGCGAAGAGACCCAATTGGAAACGTTAAGCGCTTTAAGTGACGATTCTCAAATTCCTTTTAATGTTTATCCAAACCCTGCGGTAGATGAAATTCAGTTAAACGTAAAAACATCGGATACGGCGGTTTATAGAATAATGAGCACTAGCGGTGTGGAATTAAAAATGGATGCGGCCACAAACTCAAGAATCAATGTTTCAGACCTACCTTCTGGTCTTTACGTATTACAGATTCAAGATTTTGATGTTAATAAGAGTACTAAGTTCTATAAGTACTAAATAGCTTTAATTAATTCTTCTGGATTGTGTAGTAAACGAAAGTCCTTGTTGCCCAACAGTGGAATTCATTACGCCTTCAAACAATGGTTCTGGGGAATTTTTGGGTGCATGCCATTCAAAAATAAAATTAGAACCTGTACCACCTTCAACATCCATTTCATCAATAATGATTTCTACGGTTTCAAGAGGTGCCAAATATATTGGGTGATTAAAATAGTTGCGTAATGATACGCCATGGGTATCAAAATACTCGGCCTTGGTCAAGTATATGGTGTCTACATCACTGGTATTGCGTAAACTTACCATAGCCGTTAAATTATGGGTCTTATGCTCAGAGCTGCTATATATTTGGGAATAGATAGATAAGTAAGATTTACCATGCTCTAAAGAATCCATCGTTTTTATGGTCGCTTTTCTCTTGGTCCAGTTTTCAGGATTTATAGAGCTTATTTCCTTTTCTTGCACACAGCTTGCTACTAAGACAATTACCGAGAATAATAGGATGCACTTTTTCATAAATAAGTCGCTTTTAAAACAATGATGGTACAAACAAAATTACATCATTAGTCATGTATTTATATCGTTGGATGCTTTTTTTAACTCAAATCTATTATTTGGCTACTTTCTTTACTTCATCATCTTTTAATACCGGTTGGTTTCTTAGTCGTAAATAAACCTGGGCGGTAGTAAGCACATCTAATTCGCAATAGGTGATAATGCGTTTTAAATCGTTCTGTTCATAATAGACCACGCGTACCATACTGCCATCAATATCTTCTTTGGGCGATGGTATTCCCAGTACATGTGCCATTAATTTTAGGGAGGTATAATGCTTGTAATCACCAAACTTCCAAAG
>TARA_R110002050_G_scaffold57866_2_pt1 | contig 24906 bp, 16 predicted proteins | sample TARA_R110002050 | Tara Oceans TARA_R110002050 (sample SAMEA4396988) | marine metagenome | biome: Polar Biome; feature: [DCM] deep chlorophyll maximum layer (ENVO:01000326); material: water (ENVO:00002006), including particulate matter (ENVO:01000060) such as... | depth 25 m
ACCATCTTTAATTTCACGTCCGTCTCGTTTTGCATCTAGAATTGTTTTTTGTGTTTTTTGAATACACATAGAACATTTTTCCATAACACCACGAGAACGTACTACAACATCTGGATTTAATACCATACGTCCTAAATCATCATTCATATGATAATCGAACTCATCGTTTCCATTATATAAGAACCAGTTAAAACGACGTACTTTATAAGGACAGTTATTTGCACAATATCTAGTACCAACACAACGGTTATAAGCCATATGGTTTTGACCTTGACGACCATGTGATGTTGCTGCAACAGGACAAACTGTTTCACAAGGTGCGTGATTACAGTGTTGACACATTACTGGTTGAAAAGCTACTTGGGGGTTATAAGCAGGAGATTCCATTTCTTCTAAAGCCCCTATAACTCCTAATCCTTTTGTCTCTTCTTTTTTAGTCTCATCTTCTGTAAATGTTTCTTCAGACGAATAATATCTATCAATACGTAACCAGTGCATATCACGGCTACGACGTACTTCAGATTTACCTACAACAGGCACATTATTTTCAGCATGACAAGCAATTACACAAGACCCACAACCTGTACACGCATTTAAATCGATTGATAAGTTAAAATGATGCCCAATTGAACGATCAAATTCACTCCATAAGTCAACCTCTGGCGATGTAACTGGTGTTTCTTCATGATTTAAAGACACTAACGGAATAGCATTCCATCCGTGTTTTTTATCATTCTTATCGTAAGTATTAAATATCTCTAAAGTTGTATCTTTAATAATATCACCACGTCCCATTAAAGTATTATGCAATTGTACTGAAGCAAATTCATGTTCACCAGCTGCAGGCTCTATAGTAACGTTTTGTACTCTGTTGAAGTTATTATATAATGCATAGGCGTTAACACCTGTTTGCATCTCTTCTTTTAATCCTTTTGTTTTTCCGTAACCTAATGCTAATCCAACAGAACCTTTTGCTTGTCCTGGTTGAATCATTACAGGAACCTTTATTGGTTCCCCTCCGTCTACAGAAACATTAGCATAACTACCATTTAATGCACCGTTTGCAACATGTGTATTCGTTAAACCTTTTTCATCAGCATCCGCTTTTGAAATAGTTAAGTAGTTATCCCAAGATGCTCTTGTAAGAGGGTCTGGAAATTCTTGCAACCATGGGTTGTTGGCTTGTTGCCCATCACCCATACCTATTTTGGTATATAATGTTAATTCAAAAGCACCATTTGATTTTGCAGAAGCTGCTAAAGCATTTGCTGCGTTTCCAGAAGGTGTTTCTGTTTCTTCTGAATTTGTATCTTCTATTTGAGTAGCAATTTCTCCAACATAAACACCATCATGTAATGCTTGATTGAAAGAGCTTCCTCCTAAAATAGTAGTTCCCCAAGCCTCTTTAATATAATCATGATAAGAAACATCGTTTCCTGTCCATTTTAATAAAGCCTCTTGAAATTGTCTAGTATCAAATAAAGGACGAATTGTTGGCTGTGTTAAAGCATAATGTCTTTTCTTTATTTCTACATCACCCCAAGATTCTAAATAGTGAGGAGCTGCTGCTATATATTGCGCTTCTGAAGACGTTTCGTCTGCTTTCATTGAAAACGCTACAGATAACTCTGTTTTTTTCAATCCTTCAGCAAAATCTGAAGCATTTGATAAGGTATATAATGGATTTACACCACTCATAATAATGGCGGCAACTTTACCAGCCTTCATATCGGCTACTAAAGAAGCAACTGCTTTATCATTACCTTGTCTTGTTTTAATTGGAGATGCTTTATCAAAAGCTTTACTATTTAAAGCTTCATTTATTTCTAAAGCAACAGTTTGAGCATTTACATCTTGAATTCCTGTAACTACTAAACCTTTACTTCCTGCTTTCTTTAATTGATCTGCTGCACTTTTAACAGCATTATCTATATGCTCTGGTAACGTTCCTGAAACAGAACTACCTACAACATAACTATATAATTTAGCTAACGCTAGTTTTTGTTCACTTGGTTTTAAAGGCACACGCTTGTCAGCATTAGCACCTGTTAAAGACATATTAGATTCAAACTGAATATGACGAGACATTTTACCATGATCTGGAATTCTATTTTTAGAATAACCAGAATCAAAACCACCACCTTGCCAATCGGCTAAGAAATCTGCACCAACAGATACAATAGTCATCGCTTTTTCAAAATCGTAACTAGCTAATGCGCGTTCTCCATATTTAGCTTGATATGCATCTAATGCAGCTGATTCTGAAACAGCATCATAAACTACATGACGAACATTACTATACTTTTCGCTAAACTCAGCTATTAATTTACTAGTAGATGGACTTGCAAAAGTTTGTGTTAATAATACAATGTCTTTATTAGCCGCTGCTATATCTATTAATTTTTTACTTGTTTCAGTATCAAAATCACTCCAAGAAATAGCGTTTCCATCTTTTTTAGGCCCTTGAACTCTTAAACTATCATACAAGCCTAAAACAGAAGCATTCACTCTAGCATTAGCACTACCATTAGTAGTTGCCAAAGCATTATTTTCAATTTTAATTGGACGACCTTCACGCGTTTTAACCAAAACACTAGCAAAGTCAAATCCGTCAGCAATTGTTGTTGCATAATAGTTAGCAACACCAGGAATTATCTCCGTTGGCTGCACTATATAAGGGATTGATTTTTTTACAGGACCTTCACAAGCAGCTAAGGATGCTGCAGCTGTAGTAAATCCTACGTATTTTAAGAAATCGCGTCGCGTTGTAGATGAAGTCTCTAATGTATCTTTATCTCCTAAAAATTCATCAGTAGATATTTCTGCTACAAACTCGTTTTGCTTTAGCGTCTCAACAATAGAGCTATTCTCGTTTAGCTCTTCAACACTTTTCCAGTATTTCTTGTTTGATGACATATTATATAATTGAATTACTTCTTAATTTTTATTATTTTATAATTATCCGCTTTCGTGGAAAAGAAAACTACTTATTTAGTAGTGACACTTACCACACTCTAAACCGCCCATTTGAGCAGCCGTTAGTTTATCAACACCATATTTCTTAGATAACTCTTCGTGAATCTTAGTATAATAAGCATTATCTTTTACATTTACATTTGTTGTTCTATGACACTCTATACACCAACCCATTGTTAAAGGTGAAAATTGTTCTACAACTTCCATTGCTTCTATTGGCCCATGACATGTTTGACATTCTACACCAGCAACAGTAACGTGTTGTGAGTGATTAAAATAAACAAAGTCTGGTAAGTTATGAATACGCACCCATTTTACTGGTTGTGAATCTCCTGTATATTTTTGATCGGCATCATCCCATCCTACCGCAGCATATAATTTTTTAATTTCACCATCATAAAATTCTTTAGAATATTCTGGAGTTGTTTCTCCATTATATTCATAAATAGATTTATGACAATTCATACATACATTTAAAGATGGAATACCAGATGTTTTACTAACTCTTGCAGAAGAGTGACAGTATTTACAATCAACACCATTATCGCCAGCGTGTATTTTATGAGAAAAATGAATTGGTTGCACTGGTTGGTATCCTTGATCTACTCCAATTTGCATAAAAAATCCAAAAACAAAATAGGCGCTAGATAATAAAAAGAATATAGCAACAACAATCATTAAAAATTGATTTTTTACAAATGCTTGCCAAAGTGGTGTTCTTTTTGAAGCTTCTGGCAACTCAATATTCTGAGCCATTGCAAAACGGCGTAACGTTTTATTTACTAAAAATAATCCAGCAGCCAAAAGAAAAAATAAGATTGCTAAAGCTCCTAAAATAATTTCATTTGAAATCCCAGAAGATGCCCCTGTTGTTTCTGGTGTTACTACTCCTGTATTCGCTGTTTCAGCAGGTGCCTTTTTTTCTTCAGCAGTATACGCTAAAATATTGTCTATATCTTCATTTGACAATTGTGGAAACGCAGTCATTGCTGCACCACCAAAATCATTATAAACTTTATTAGCGTAAGCATCTCCAGATTTAATAAGACCTGAACTATTTTTTATCCAAGCATGAATCCATTCTCTATCTAAACCTTGCTCATCAGATAAACGAGTTTCTACATTACGTAATGCAGGTCCAGTCATTTTTTTATCTAACTTATGACAAGCAGCACAATTTGCATTAAATAATGACTTTCCTTTTGCTGGATCTCCATCTTGAGCAGAAAGAGAGGTTGTAAACGCTAATAAAATAATTAAGCCTACACGAAGAATGCTTTTACTTAATTTACGGTGAATCACCTGTTTCATATTGTTGGTTAAATTAACTTCTAAACTTTGGTATGACTTTTGTCATTTTATAGACAAAAAAAAATTTATAAAAATCTCAAGCAAAAGTAATATTTAAAGTCGATTTGCAAAATGTTAGAGAACTGTTAATTCATAATTTAGAGGGATTCTAAATAATAAAAACAACCACAATTAAAATTATAACGTATACATTTGTATAAATATATCAAGGAAATGAAAATATTAAGTTTGAAAATTAGTGCATTAGCTTTTTTAGTATTTATAACATTAACAACTTCTAGCTTTTCACAAGAAGGAACAATCAGTTTGAATCAAGACAAAAAGATAGAAACTTTACTAAATATTAAGAAAGAAATAAATAAAAGCGAAAATAATTCCGATCGTTATAAAATTCAAATATATAATGGCAATAGATTTGGTGCACAAACAGCCCAAAAAGAGTTTAAAGAATCATTTGCCGATTGGAGCTCAACTGATAGATATGAAGCTCCAAACTTTAAAATTTGGGTTGGAAACTTTAGAACACGTTTGGAGGCTGATAGAGCTTTAAAACGTATTAAAAGAAAATTCCCTAGTGCTTTTATTTTTAAACCTCTAAAGAAAAAAGATTAATTTCTAGAAGGATAGACACCATATAAGCAAATTATATAATTAACCCCTAAATAAGGTGATTGCGTATAAGACCTATTAGAAGCTCCATTATCAATTAACACTTTCGCTTTTTTAGAGTTTTTATCTACATTTTCGGGAATACTTATTAATAAAAGGTTTTTTGATATAATGCCTCCCTTTTGCCCCAAACGAACATTATTTACATCATTTGTTTGATTTGCATGAACAGCTGTTCTACCTCTAAGATCTGGTAGCCCAAAAGTTGTCCTGCCATCACCTCCATAAGTTGTTCCTAATAGTGAAAATAAAGCAGTATTTTGACTTATTGAAAGCAATTGTCCATCACAAAATGCCCACCCTCTAGGCGCAAAATTTCCAGCAAACATCTTAATTTCACCTGTCAATGATTCTTGAGCAAAAGAAAATGTACTAGATAGTGTTAATAAAGTTACTAAAATTAAAAATTTGGTTTTCATAATTACTCATATTTTAAGTTACAATTCACAATTTAAAAAAAATAAATTAACCCCATAAAAAAAGCGACCAATTAGGTCGCTTTTTCACTTATACTTTATCAATATATTTAAATGATATATTACTTAAGTTTCTTTTTAACTTCAACTTCATGAAAGGCTTCAATAACATCACCTTCATTAATATCATTGTAGTTTTTAATTTGCATACCACAATCATAACCTTTTGTTACTTCTTTAGCATCATCTTTAAATCGTTTTAACGAAGCTAATTCACCAGTAAAGACTACAACGCCATCTCTAATTAATCTAATACCAGCATTTCTAAGTATTTTACCATTGGTAACCATACAACCTGCAATGCTACCTATTTTAGTTACTTTAAATATTTCTCTAATTTCGGCAGTACCTAAAATTTCTTCTTTAAGCTCTGGAGATAACATACCTTCCATAGCGTCTTTAAGATCATTAATAGCATCATAAATAATAGAATATGTTCTAATATCAATTTCTTCTTTATCAGCAATCATTCTTGCATTTCCAACTGGACGCACATTAAATCCTACAATAATAGCATCAGATGCAGATGCTAACAACACATCACTTTCTGTAATGGCTCCTACACCTTTATGAAGAATATTAACTTGAATCTCTTCAGTTGATAGTTTTTGGAATGAATCTGTTAAGGCTTCAACCGATCCATCTACATCACCTTTAAGGATGATATTTAATTCTTGGAAATCTCCAAGTGCTATACGACGACCAATTTCATCAAGTGTTATATGGCGTTGTGTTCTAACAGATTGTTCACGTTGTAATTGTGCACGCTTTGAAGCAATTTGTTTCGCTTCACGTTCATCTTCAAATACATTGAATTTATCACCCGCTTGTGGTGCACCATCTAAACCAAGAATAGATACTGGTGTAGATGGCCCTGCAGAAACAACATCGTTTCCGCGTTCATCATGCATTGCTTTTACCTTTCCACTATTTTTCCCTGCAAGCACATAATCACCAACTTTTAAGGTTCCTGCTTGTACTAATATAGTAGATACATAACCACGACCCTTATCTAAAAAGGCCTCTACTACGGTTCCTACTGCTGGTTTATTTGGATTTGCTTTTAGCTCTAATAATTCTGCTTCAAGCAATACTTTTTCTAGTAATTCTTTAACACCAGTTCCTACTTTTGCTGAAATATCATGAGATTGAATTTTCCCTCCCCAATCTTCAACTAATAGGTTCATTTGTGCTAAACCATCTTTAATTTTTTCAGGATTAGCATCTGGTTTATCAATTTTATTTATTGCAAAAACAATAGGAACTCCAGCAGCTTGCGCATGCGAAATAGCTTCTTTTGTTTGTGGCATAATATCATCATCTGCAGCAGCTACAACAATAGCAATATCTGTAACTTGAGCCCCACGAGCACGCATTGCCGTAAAGGCCTCGTGACCTGGAGTATCTAAGAAAGCTATTTTTTGACCACCTTCTAACTCTACGCCATAAGCACCAATATGTTGTGTAATACCTCCAGACTCTCCTGCAATTACATTTTCTTGACGAATGTAATCTAGAAGTGATGTTTTACCATGATCTACGTGTCCCATTACCGTTACAATTGGCGCACGTGGTTTTAAATCTTCTGGTTTATCTTCAACCTCTTCAATAGACTCTTCAATATCTGCAGTTACAAATTCTACTTTATAACCAAACTCTTCTGCTACAATAGATAATGTTTCAGCATCTAAACGCTGATTCATGGTTACCATCATACCAAGAGACATACAAGCAGAAATAATTTGAGTAACTCCAACATCCATCATAGTAGCCATTTCACTTGCCGTAACAAACTCTGTTACTTTAATGATTTTGCTTTCTGCTGCTTCAATTTGCTCATCGATTTCAGATTGCTCTCTGTGCTTATCTCTTTTATCTCTTCTGTTTTTTGCTCCTCTACCTTTGCTAGATTTACCTTGAAGTTTTTCAAGTGTTTCTCTAACTTGTTTTTTTACATCTTCCTCAGAAGGCTCTTCCTTAACTATAGTACGTCTTACTTGTCCTGGTTTACTACCTTTAAATCGGTCATTACCTCCAGGTCTTCCTACTCCTGTTCCTCCTGGTCTTCCGGTTCCTCCACCTGGTCTACTATTTGAACCTCCGGAATTTGGACCTCCAACTTTACTGATACGTCGACGCTTTTTCTTATTTGCGTCTCCCGCTTTAGCATCTGGTTTCTTTTCTACTGCTTTTTTCTTTGGCTTATTAAATTGAGATAAATCAATTTTATCGCCAGCAATTTTTGGCCCAGTAAGCTTTTTATATTGTGTTAAAACTTTTTCGTCTGGAATGACAATTTCATCATCAATAATAATAGGAGCTTCTTTAGAAGGTGCTTTCTCCTTAACTACAGGTTTTTCCTCTATAACTGGTTTAGAATCATCTACATCTACCTTGACAGTTTCTTTAACTTCTTCTGGAACAACTGCTTCTTTAGCAACCTCTGTAACCTCTTTTGCTTTTTCAACAACTTCAGGTTTAACAACGTCTTCTTTTATAACTTCATCTTTAACCTCAGCAGCTGGTTCAACTTCAGCTTTTTTAGGTTTTGGATTCAAATCAATTTTTCCAACTTGCTTAGGACCAGAAATTATTTTAGAGGCTTTTACAACTTCTTCTCTTCTGGCTGATGCTTTTTGTTTTTCTTCAAGTTCACGCTCGCGTTGTTCACGCAATACTTCCTTCTCTTTTAACTTAGCAACACCAACTTCTTTAGAAGCCACTTTTTTACTTGCATCTGTTTGAAATTCATCTGAAAGAACTGTATATGTTTCTTCAGAAATTTTCGTAGTAGGTCGCTTCTCTATATCAATGCCTTTTGAATCTAAAAATTCTACTGCACGATCTAAAGAGATATTTAGCTCACGTAATACTTTATTTAATCTAATTGTTTCAGCCATAAATCGCCTTTAAAATACTCAAATATATGTTATTCTTCAAATTCTTCCTTAAGAATTCTTATAACGTCTTTAATTGTTTCTTCTTCTAAATCAGTTCTTTTTACTAAATCATTAACTTCTTGCTCTAAAATACTTTTAGCAGTATCTAATCCAGCTTTACTAAACTCGTCAATAATCCATCCTTCAATTTCATCGGTAAATTCTCTTAACTCAACATCTTCCTCTGCTCCTTCTCTAAATACATCTATTTCATAACCAGTAAGTTGACCAGCCAAACGGATATTATGTCCGCCTCTACCAATAGCCTTACTTACCTCTTCTGGTTTTAAAATAACCTCAGCACGTTTTGTTTCTTCATTAATTTTTATTGAAGTGACTCTTGCTGGACTTAAAGCGCGGGTAATATATAATTGTAAATTATTAGTGTAATTAATTACATCAATATTTTCGTTCCCTAATTCACGAACAATACCATGAATTCTAGACCCTTTCATACCTACACAAGCTCCAACTGGATCTATTCTGTCGTCATAAGAATCGACGGCTACTTTAGCTTTTTCTCCTGGTATTCTAACGACATTTTTTATAGTAATTAAGCCATCGAAAACTTCTGGAATTTCTTGTTCAAATAATTTCTCTAAAAAAGCAGGAGAGCTTCTAGACATCATAATAGTAGGTTTTGCTCCTTTAAGCTCTACACTATCAATAACGCCTCTAACATTATCTCCTTTTCTAAAAAAATCAGATGGAATTTGTCTATCTTTTGGAAGTACAATTTCATTTCCTTCATCATCTAACAAAATAACTGCTCTATGTCGAATATGATGAACTTCTGCTGTATAAATCTCTCCAATTAAATCTTTAAATTGCTTATAAATAATGGTATTATCATGCTCATGAATCTTAGAAATTAGGTTTTGACGTAATGCTAAAATAGCGCGTCTTCCTAAATCGATAAACTTAACTTCTTCTGATACATCTTCGCCTACTTCAAAATCGGGCTCTATTTTACGAGCCTCTGTTAGAGAAATTTCTTGATTTGGTTCTTCTACCTCACCATCAGCTACAACAATTCTATTTCTCCATATTTCTAAATCACCTTTATCAGGGTTTACAATAATATCAAAATTATCATCATCGCCAAATTTCTTTTTTAAGGCGCTTCTAAATACATCTTCTAAAATGGCCATTAACGTTACTCTGTCAATTAGCTTATCGTCTTTGAATTCTGAAAAAGATTCAATTAACGCGACATTTTCCATATCTCTTATTGAATTAAAATTTAATCATAACTTTTGCTTCTACAATATTTTCGTAAGCAATATTCACTTGCTTCTTTACAGTTACTTTACCTTTGCCTATAGGTTTAGGTTCTCTAACTTTCCATTCTAAAATAATATTACTATCGGTTGCTTCTGTAAGAGTTCCTTCAATTTGTTCTGAAGTTGTTTTTACATCAAGCTCTCTATTTAAATGTTTTTTATATTGTCTTCTATTTACTAAAGGTGCAGTTGCTCCTGCTGACATAACTTCTAAAGAAAAATCTTGTTCTTCTCTATCTAAATTATGCTCTATAGCTCTACTAACAAACATACAATCTTCTACCAAAACGCCATTATCGCCATCAATAATTACTTTTATTTGGTTATCTCCTTGAATAGAAAACTCTATCAGAAATAAATCTGAACGCTCAACTAGAGCTATTTCAAGTAATTTTTTAACGGTATTTTTAAACATTTTTTAGTATAAAAAGAGGGGACTTTCCGTCCCCTCATTTCCTTAATTCGCCTTTCAACGGTGCAAATATATGATATTTTAATTGATTTATAAAGTAATTATTTATAAATTTATATGCCACTCAAACAACTAAACTATGGAAAAAATACTTGTACCTACCGACTTTTCCTCTCAAGCAGAAAACGCCTTAAAAGTTGCTGCACAACTAGCCAAAAAACATTATTGTGAAATACACTTGCTTCACATACTTGAAATACCACTTCATAAAGGAGATACTTTAAGCACATATAACAACTTACCAGAAGCCGTATATTTTATGAAATTAGCTCACAAACAATTTGAAGAATTCAAAAATAAAAATTACCTAAAAGGATTAACTATACACGAACACGTAGAGTTTCATGAAATATTTAAAGGTATTTTTCATGTTTGTAAAAAGCAAAATATAGACTTAATTATTATGGGATCTAACGGCGCAAGTGGTTTTAAAGAAATACTTATTGGAAGTAATACCGAAAAAGTAGTTCGCACCTCAACCACTCCTGTTTTAGTCATTAAAAAAGAGCATGAAAAATTCAAAATCAAAGATTTTGTTTTCGCTTCCGATTTCAAAGACGAAAGTAAAACATCTTACAAAATCGCTATTGAATTCGCAGAAACCTTAAAAGCTAAACTACATTTACTTATGGTAAACACACCAAATAAATTTATCGCATCAGCGAAAGCTAAAAGCAGAATGGAGACGTTTGCTACAAGTTTTAATTTCTCTAAATACTCAATAAACATATACAACGACCTGAGTATTGAAAAAGGTATTATGAATTTTTCTGAATCTATAAAGGCCGACTTAATAGGCCTGAGTACACATGGAAGACAAGGCATTTCTCATTTTTTTAATGGAAGTATTAGCGAAGATTTAGTAAATCATGCAAAAAGACCTGTAATAACTTTTAAGATTTAATCTTAAAAGAAAAATCCTAACTTCTTTCGAAATTAGGATTAAACTGTTGGCCTACTAGGGCTCGAACCTAGACTCTTTGGTACCAAAAACCAACGTGTTGCCAGTTACACCATAGGCCAATGTGTAATTGAGGGTGCAAATTTAGAAGAAATTTTTCTTTGCGCAAGCATTTTTCAAAAAATAATAATAAATAAATTTCGTTTCTTAAAAAGACCCCATATTCTTTCTATTAATTATTATCACTTTTTTAAACTAATACCACTAAATATATCTTGGTATGTTAAGACAAACTAAATAGTTATGCCTCATTTCATATTTATTATTAAATTCGCCAAAGCAAATAAACATAAACTTTTATGATTGATTTTAATTTTAAAAAATGGAATACCCTCGTAGGATGGCTCTCTTTTTTAATAGCACTTATTACATACAGTTTAACAGTAGAGCCTACCGTTAGTTTTTGGGACGCAGGAGAATACATTTTAACATCGTCAAAACTACAAGTTGGTCACCCACCAGGAGCTCCTTTGTTTCAAATGATGGGAGCCTTTTTCTCTATGTTTGCTTTTGAGCCTTCACAAATTGGTTGGATGATGAATATGATGAGTGCTGTTTCTAGTGCTTTTACTATTCTGTTTATGTTTTGGACCATTACTATATTACTTAAAAAACTTATTGGTGGCAAAGAAGCTATTAATAAAAACCAAGCCATCGCTATTTTAGGAAGCGGTTTAGTTGGTAGTTTAGCCTTTGCATTTACCGACTCATTTTGGTTTAATGCCGTTGAAACCGAAGTTTATGCCATGGCTACCTTAATTATGGCTATTTTATTTTGGTTAGGTTTGCGTTGGGAACAAGACATGGATAAACCACGTGGTAATCGCTGGCTTATTTTAATTGCTTTTGTAATTGGACTTTCTTTTGGAGTCCATTTTATGGGATTATTAACCATTCCTGCCATTGGACTTATTTATTATTTTAAAAATTACAAGGATATTACTATTAAAAACTTCATTATTGCTAATGTTGTTTCGGTAGGTGTTTTATTATTTGTTTTTAAATTATTAGCACCTAATATTCTTAAAATTTTTAGTGCTTTAGAAATCTTTTTTGTAAATACAATTGGACTTCCTTTTAATTCAGGATCTATTATTGCAGGCGTATTATTGGTTTCAATAATTTACTATGGTTTAAAATACACCAGAAAAAAACAATACACACATTTAAACACCGCTATTCTTTGTTTAACGTTTGTTATTATAGGTTTTTCTACTTGGTTAATGCTTCCAATTCGCGCTAATGCTAATGTGGTTATTAACGAAAACAACCCGTCGAGTGCTAGAGAATTATTAGCCTACTATAATTTAGAACAGTATCCTGAAACACATTTATTTTACGGCCCTCAGTTTACCGATAAATATGCGTATTTAGATGAAAAAACACCTTATGTAGATGATAAACCTAAATATGAAAAGGACTTAAAAAAAGGAGAATACGTTATTGTAAACGATTATAAAAAAGCGAAACAAAACTACAACTCAAAGCAAGCTTCCTTTCTTCCTCGTATGTGGAGCGCAGAGCATGCTGAAAATTATATGATGTTTTCTGGTTTTTTAGATTTTAAGGTGAAACCTGGTTTACAAAACACATTTTACAACAACGCTATCAATGCAGGCGCTTCTGAAGAACAAGCTAACACCTATGCTTTAAATCGAGTAACTCAATACAAATCACAAATAAGCGAGTTTAAAAATCAAGTAGCTAAAGGTCTAGTAGACTACGAAGATTATGACAAATTTTTAGCAAAAGAAAAAAATTCTATTGAAATAGAAAAGCCATCATTAACTAGTAATATTGCTTACATGCTAGAGTATCAATTAGGTTATATGTACTGGCGTTATTTTATGTGGAATTTCTCTGGAAGACAAGATGATATTCAAGGTCGGTATGACAACCATGGAAACTGGATGTCTGGGATTAAACTAATTGACGAATGGCATTTAGGCTACTCTCAAGACAATTTACCTAGCGACGTTAAAAATAACAAAGCGAGAAACACCTATTACTTACTCCCTCTTATTTTAGGCTTATTAGGATTCTTCTTTTTATTCAATAAAGACAAAAAACTATTTTGGGTTATGCTTGTATTTTTCCTTTTTACAGGAATCGCCATTCAAGTTTACACCAATGTACGCCCTTTTGAACCTAGAGAACGTGATTACTCGGTTGTAGGATCTTTTTACGTGTTTGCCCTTTGGATTGGTTTTGGCGTCTATGCTATTTATGATACCCTTAAAAAGTATTTACCAAAAAATTTAGCAGCACCAATTATATCATTCGCCTGTTTAATTTTAGTACCAAGTATTATGGCTGCCAACAATTGGGACGACCATGATAGATCTGGTAAATACACCGCTAGATCGATGGCTAAAAAATATTTAGACTCCTGTGATGAAAACGGCATTTTATTTACCATTGGAGATAACGATACTTTTGCACTTTGGTATGCTCAAGAAATTGAAGGTTATAGAACCGATGTGCGCGTGGTTAATACCAGTTTATTTCAAACCGATTGGTATATAGACCAAATGAAACGTAAAGCTTATGAAAGTGACCCTGTGCCATCGCAACTTACACACGATTTATATAAATATGGCACAAACGATTATATCATTATTAATCCTGTTATTAAAGATACATTAGAAATTAAACAATTTTTAAATTTTATTGATAGTGATAATCCTAAAACGAAGTATAAATATGTACTGGAACAAGAGGGTGTCGATTTATCTCAAGTAAGATCGCAAGATTTAAAAATGAGTTATTTACCAACAGAGTTTTTAAGACTTCCTGTAAATAAAAAAAATGCTTTAAACTCTGGTATAGTAAGAGAAAAAGATGCTGATAAAATTGTGCCTTATATTGATATTCATATTACAGGCGGAGCTCTTTACAAAAACAGATTATTGATGCTAGACATTGTAGCAAATAACGAATGGAAACGCCCTATTTATTTTACAGGAGGTAGTTTTGGTGATGATGATTATCTTTGGATGAAAGACTACTTACAATTAGATGGTATGTGCTACAAATTAGTACCAATTAAAAGTGCTCTAGATAAAGCTAACCCTTTTGAAATGGGTCGCGTAGATGCCGATTTGATGTATGAAAAGGTTAAAACATGGGATTGGGGAAATAGTGGTAGCCCCGATATTTATCATGATCCTGAAACTCGTAAAAACTCAATAACCTATAGAAGTAATTTAGCGCGATTAATTGAAAAATTAATTAATGAAAAGAAACTAGACAAAGCTGAAGAAATTGCCGACATAGCCATGACGAATATGCCAGTAGAATATTTTGGGTATTACACCCTTTTAGAACCTTATATTGGAGCTTATTATGAAGTTGGAAATAAAGAAAAAGCACAACAATTATTTAAAGAGGTTGCTAAAAAATATCAAGAAAATCTAACCTATTATAGTAGTTTAGAAAAAGATAATCAAGAACGTTTATTTGAAGATATCTATACTGATATTCAGCGTTACAAAGGCTTAGTTGATGTTTTAGTTGAATACGATACTGAGTTTGCTAAAACCGAAGGAAACACCTTTAATAATTATTTACTATTATTAAAATCATTATACGGAGAGCAAGAGTCTTCAAATGAACAACGAGAAGATATCGACATACCAACAGATAGTAGCCAAAAAATTGAATAATTTAAGGTTATGACCTTAACCCCCATAAAAACACCATTAGTTGTAAAAAAGATGTTCCCAAATTATGTTTGGGACATCGCTTCAACTAGCAAAACAATCTATCTTACTTTTGATGATGGCCCAACAGCAGAGATCACAAAATGGACATTAAATACTTTAAAAAAGTTTAATGCAAAAGCTACTTTTTTTTGTATTGGAAATAATATTGAAAAACACCCAGACATCTTCCAAAATATCTTAAAAGAAGGACATGCTATTGGAAACCATACACACAATCATATTAAAGGTTGGAAAACTAAGACTGATGATTATTTAACAAACATTTCTAAAGCTCAAAAAATAATAAATTCTCAAAAACATAATGCTGACAACGTTAATTTGTTTCGCCCACCTTACGGACAAATCAAGCCTAAACAAGGAAATAACCTTATAAATAAAGGTTATAAAATAATTATGTGGGATATATTATCTTTTGATTGGGATACCAACGTAAGTAAAGAAGCCTGCTTAAATAATGTGATTGAAAAAACAACAAATGGAAGTATTATTGTATTTCATGATAGTGTGAAAGCTTCCAAAAATATGCAGTATGCTTTACCCAAAATGCTAGAGTATTTTAGCGAAAAAGGGTATCGTTTTGAATCTTTAAATTAAATTGTTTAAAGGAGTAATAAAGTTGATTAGGTGCTCTCAATTTGCGTTAGAGATTATTCATTGGTTAATATTTCAAATTAATGAAATCATGAATGCGTTGCATTTGATGCGGCATCCTTTATGCGAAGCCTTATATATGGAACTTCCTTTACAAACTAAAAGTTGATTGATAATGAGATCCCGAAACAAGTTCGGGACTGCTTCGCAGAAAGATATAGCGGAAAGCCCGATCCTTGTGGTAACGCCAAATATTTAAATGTATTCTTGAATAATACTAATAAGCGTATTAGCATCTTGCTCACCACTTTGACGCCATTTCATTTCGCCATTTTTATAAACAATTAATGTAGGCAAACCTTTTACACGTAAAGCTTCAGCTAATTCTTGATTTTTTTCAACATCAATTTTAATTACTTTAGCCTTATCTCCCATAGCTGCGGCTACATCGCGTAACACCGCATGCATAGCAGTAGATTGCTCATTCCATTCAGTAAAAAAATCTAACAGAACAGGAATATCTACATCAATAAGTTCTCCAAATTTTGACATATCTTAAAAGTTTTAAGTCAACTTATAGTTTTACAAACCTACAATTTTTATTTGGTTTGAAAATCAACGTTTTAAACAGTTTGATTCATACCTATTTATAAATATAAACAATTTCGTTTTATTTACAATAATTATACACATTTAAGCATCTTTAACGCCTTTTTTAAGCTCTATTACAGTAATCTCTGGCCATATACCAACACGCCCAGGAAATGCTAAATACCCAAAACCTCTATTTACATTTATATATTGCCCCTTTTCTTTATAAATGCCTGCCCAATATTTATACTTCCATTTTACAGGGCTCCATTTAAACCAACCTGGTATTTCAATCCCAAATTGCATACCATGTGTATGCCCACTTAAGGTTAAGTGATAATGATAATCGTCTTGAATCACTTTCTTTTCCCAATGAGTAGGATCATGACTCAGCAATATTTTGAAATCATTTTTATTAATATTTTTAGATGCTTTTTTTAAATCACCTGATTTCTTGAAATCTTTACCCCAATTTTCAACACCAACTATAGCAATACGCGCTCCATCTTTTTCAATATATCTACTTTCATTTAGCAATAAATCGAAACCTAATTGCTTTTGAAGAGCCTTTAAATCTTCTAAATTTTGATACTTTGCTTCTTCCGAATCCCAATGAATGTAACTTCCATAATCATGATTTCCTAAGACAGAAAACAATCCATCTTTAGCTTCGAATTTGTTAAAAACATCCATATAAGGATGCAATTCTTCAGCTTTATTATTTACCATATCACCAGTAAACAATATCACATCACTTCGCTGTTCATTTATTAAATCTACGGCGTATTTAACTTTATCAATATTATCAAAACTTCCTGAATGAATATCACTTATTTGAGTTATTTTGTATCCATCAAAAGCTTCTGGCAAATCTTCAAAAGTCAATGTGTATTTTAACACTTTAAAATTATACTTTCCCTTAAATACCCCATAAATTATTGATGCAAACGGAATAGCTGCTAAGCCTAAAGCAACCTTACTAACAAACTGACGTCTAGAAGGTAAATAAGTACCGTTTAACGAATTATTTTCAGTAAAAAAATTATAAATAGTTCGAGGTATTCTAAAAAAATCCTCACCAAATAGTACGGCTACCAAAACCAATTTCGGAACATAAATCAACACAAAAAAAACAACAGATAATGACACTTTAAATGTAATACCTGCTGACCGATTAAATGTTGCTAAATGATATATAAAATTGCCCAAAACAATAATTGAAACCAAAATATACCCATAAGTAATCCATTTACTTTTGAAAACAGTTTTAAAAGATTGTAATGCATAAAAATCTATTATTAATAGAATACAAGAAAAAGCAACTAAGCGTTTCATATCATTTTTTTCAAATATAACTTAAATCTTAATTAATTTTAAGATGTAAATTTTATTTAACTATAAGTTAAGATTTTATTTATAAAAATGAATAAATCCAAATAACTTAAGAAGTGATTTAAGCATAACTTTTTGTAGTTTTGGTTTTCTATCAAAACAAACAAAATGTCCGACAACAAACGCGTCTTTTTAGTTGATGCCTTCGCATTAATTTTTCGTGGCTACTATGCCTTTATAAAAAACCCAAGAATCAATTCAAAAGGATTAGACACCTCAGCTATTATGGGGTTTATGAATTCTCTTTTAGATGTTATAAAACGAGAACGCCCCGACCATTTAGCAGTCTGTTTCGATAAAGGCGGCAGTGCAGACCGTGTAGAAATGTACGAAGCTTACAAAGCCAACAGAGACGAAACACCTGAGGCTATAAAAATAGCAGTTCCTATCATTCAAGATATTTTGAAAGCCATGCATATTCCCATCATGGTTAAAGCAGGTTTTGAAGCCGATGACGTGATTGGAACGCTCGCAAAACAAGCCGAAAAAGAAGGCTACCAGACGTTTATGGTAACACCCGATAAGGATTTTGCGCAACTCGTTTCTGAAAACATTTTTATGTATCGCCCTATGTTTGGTGGTGGTTACGAAACTTGGGGAATTCCTGAAGTTCAAAAGAAATTTGAAGTGACAGATCCTTTACAAGTTATTGACTTTTTAGGAATGATGGGAGATTCTAGTGATAACATTCCTGGACTTCCTGGAGTTGGTGAAAAAACAGCTAAAAAGTTTTTAGCACAATACGGTAGCATGGAAAACCTTTTAGCCAATACCCATGAGCTTAAAGGTAAAATGAAAGAGAAAATTGAAGCCAATGGAGAATTAGGCTTATTGTCAAAGAAACTAGCCACTATCATGCTAGATGTGCCCGTGACTTTTAATGCCAAAGATTTTGAATTAGACCAACCCGATATTCCTAAAGTTGTTGAGATTTTTCAAGAATTAGAGTTTAGAAGAATGATTGATAATTTTACTAAAACATTTTCAGTAGAAGCAACAACTTCTTCAACAGAAACTACGACAAATGAAAACGTAAAAGATTCCCCTTTGGAGAAAACGTCCGCAGGACAAAAGGGGAAAGAAACCGCTTCTGCTGGTGCAGGTCAATTTTCATTATTCGGAGCAGACCCTTCTAGTGTAACTGCCTCTGAAACCGAAACTGTTTCAGAATTCACCAGAAAAACTTCCGAAAACACGTCGCATTTTTACCAAAGTGTAACACCTGGTATGGCAACCAAACTGTTCATTAAAAACTTAATGAATCAAACCTCCGTGTGTTTTGATACTGAAACCACAGGTTTAAATCCGCTTGTTGCCGAATTAGTAGGTATTGCCTTTTCATGGGAAGTTGGTAAAGGTTTTTATCTACCATTTCCAGAAAGCAAAGACGAAGCCCAAGAACTTATAGAACAATTACGTCCGTTTTTTGAAAGTGACCACATTCAGAAAATTGGTCAGAATTTAAAATACGATATTAAAGTCCTTGCAAAATACAACATCACCGTAAAAGGCATATTATTCGATACTATGTTAGCGCATTATCTTATCAATCCAGATATGCGACATAATATGGATGTATTGGCAGAAACCTATTTAAACTATACGCCCATTTCTATTACAGAATTAATTGGTAAAAAAGGTAAGAATCAATTATCGATGCGTGAGGTGCCATTAGAAAAACAAACCGAATATGCTGTTGAAGATGCCGATATTACACTTCAATTAAAAGAACATTTTCAAAAAGAATTAGGCGATGCTAATACTCAAAAACTGTTTGATGATATTGAAATTCCGTTGCTTCGTGTATTAGCAGCTATGGAAGTTGAAGGTATTAATTTAGATGTTGCTTTTTTAAATTCTCTTTCGGAAGATTTAAATAACGACATTAAAACTCTAGAATCAAAAATTTATGAAACCGCTGGCGAAGAGTTCAATATTGCATCGCCAAAACAGTTAGGCATCATTCTTTTTGAAAAACTAAAATTAGTCGATAAGCCTAAAAAGACCAAAACAGGACAGTATGCTACTGGCGAAGATATTTTATCCTATTTGGCAAAAGAGCACGATATTATTCAGAATATTTTAGACTATCGCGGCTTAGCAAAACTAAAAAGCACTTATGTAGATGCGCTACCAACTCAAGTTGAAGAAGCTACAGGCAGAGTGCATACCGATTATATGCAAACCGTTACTGCTACTGGGCGTTTAAGTAGTAATAACCCAAATTTACAAAACATTCCTATTCGTACCGAACGTGGTCAACAAGTACGAAAAGCCTTTGTGCCAAGAAACGACGATTACATTTTATTAGCTGCCGATTATAGCCAGATAGAACTTCGTATTATTGCTGCTTTAAGCAAGGAAGAAACCATGATTGAAGCTTTTAAAAATGGTGAAGATATTCACGCATCTACCGCTTCAAAAGTATTTAATGTAGCTTTAGAAGATGTTACTCGCGAACAACGTAGCAATGCCAAAACCGTAAACTTCGGAATTATTTATGGCGTGTCTGCTTTCGGATTGAGCAATCAAACCGACTTATCGCGTGGCGAAGCCAAAGAACTTATTGATACTTATTATGAAACCTATCCGAAACTTCGAGCGTACATGAGTGAGCAAGTCGATTTTGCTCGCGATAATGGTTACGTGCAAACCGTTTTAGGGCGCCGTCGTTATTTAAAAGATATCGATTCGCGTAATGCCGTTGTACGTGGTGCCGCAGAACGTAATGCCGTTAACGCGCCTATTCAAGGGAGTGCTGCCGATATTATTAAAATTGCCATGATTAATATTTATAACAAACTAGAAACTGGCAACTATAAAACCAAAATGCTTCTACAAGTGCATGATGAATTGGTTTTTGATGTTTACAAACCAGAGCTAGAAACCATTAAAACATTAGTTAAAACCGAAATGGAAAATGCATTTATACTAGATGTTCCGTTAGATGTTGAAGTTGGTATTGGGAGCGATTGGTTGGAGGCGCATTAAATTTCAGAAAAATATTTAATTTAAAAACTAACATAAAATGGCTCATAAATATTTAAGTTATATCACAGACGAACACCTTTTAAGATGTATAGAAAATCTTCATAAATCTTATTTAAAAGCAAAAGCCAACATAAGTAAAAAGAAATTCTATTCTAATAAAATAGATACTATAAAATTAACTTTCGATGCAAGTTTTAATGAACTAGACGAAGAAACATTAATTAAAACTGAAATAAACAGACAAATTGATAAATCTATTAATAATTCTATTGGAACTTTTCACGAACAAATTCTAGGAGGAATTAAAGGTTTTGAAATAGGAAATCTAAGTGGCTTTGATATTAAAGCTTTGGACGACTCGTTGTTTGCAGATATTAAAAACAAACACAACACTATGAATAGCAGTTCCTCTGAAAGTTTATTTCAAAAGTTATCAACTTACGCAGATACCTATAAAAAGGCAAAATGCTATTGGGTTCAAATTTTGGCTAAAAACAGTTTTAATGAAAAATGGTTTGGAGAAATTAACGGAAAAGAATATAGTCATAGTCGCGTTTATAAAATTTCTGGAGATCAATTTTATAAACTATTAACAGGAAAAGACAATGCTCTTTTTGAATTATATCAAGTATTACCAAAGGCTATTTCAGATTATTTAAAAAGTCAAAAGAGTAAATCTAAAAATGAAAATTCTGCACTTGAAGAAATAACAAAAGGTTCTAAAAAATCTAATCGTAAAATTTTAGACGAAATTACTTTTGAAAATTACAGCTATTATTTAGGTTTCGATAAATTGGAATAATAATCATTTAAAAACTTAACAATAGAGTATCCAATTTCTTTCCCTAAGTTACAAGGTACGGCATTTCCAATTTGCTTATACTGTTGAGAAACAGAACCCATAAATTTCCATTCATCTGGAAAAGTTTGAATACGCGCATACTCACGAACAGTAAAAGGTCTTGTTTCATCAGGATGACATCTTTCAGTCTGCTTTTGAGCAGGGCTACATGTTAAAGTTAAACTTGGTTCATCCCAACCAATTCGTCTAGCCATTCCTGTTTTTCCTCCTCCTAAATAAAAACTTTTTCCCATGTATTCTTTTTGAATATCCAAAGGCAAATTTCTCCAATAGCCTTTTGGCGGCACTAAATCTAAAACTACTTTTTTATGTTCTGGATATTTTGAACCTTCAGATTTTGGAACATTAGAGTCGTATAATTTTCCCTTTTTTAAAGCATCAGATAAATTATATATTGTTTGATACTGTTTAGGATATTCATACTTAACATCAATATCTTTTCTAATACCAACTAAAATTATGCGTTCACGCTTTTGTGGGACTTTATAATTAATTGCTTTTAAAACTTCAACAGGAACCACATTATAACCAATTTCATCAAGAATAGATAACATGCCTTTTAATGTCTCTCCTTTTTCGTGAGATAATAAGCCTTTAACATTTTCTCCTATACAAATTGGAGGATTAACTTCTTTAACTGCACGAGCAAATTCATAAAACAAAGTTCCTCTTGCATCTTCTAAACCTAGTTTTTTACCCGCATAACTAAATGCTTGACAAGGAAAACCTCCTGTAACAATATCTACTTCACCATTAAATTTTTCAAAATTAAAAGTTTTAATATCTCCTTCTAAAACATTCCAATTTGGACGATTTTCTCTTAATGTTTGACAAGCCCATTTATCAATTTCGTTTAAAGCAGCACATTTTATTCCTGCTTTTTCAAGTCCAATAGCTAAACCACCTGCACCAGCAAATAGTTCTAAAACTTTAAACTCTTTAATTGGTTTTTCTGAATTATCTACGACTTCATCAATATTATCAAATAAAGGCTTAATTAGATTATTAATATCTTCTTTTTTATAGACACGATATTCACTTATTGGCTCTCTCAAAGCTTCAAGTTTCCCATCTCTATCCCACCTTCTTAAAGTTTCTTTGCTTTTACCTAATATTTCAGCAGCTTCAGAAAGCGAATAATAATCTTTTATAACCATACTATACAACATTATACATTGGTTACAAATTTAAAAAAGTATTTTATATTTATATTATATTTCAGAATGTTTTTTTCAACATTTAAGAATACAAAAAAATTAAACGGTTGTCCCCTTGAGGGGACTTTAGTGGTCTACCAATGAATGAGAAATAAAATAATTCCATATCACCCAGAACTAAAACTTTTAGCTAGACAGTTAAGAAAGAATAGTACTCTACCAGAAGTTTTGTTATGGCAAAATATTAAACAACGTGCTTACGGTGTTCAGTTTCACAGGCAAGTACCCTTGTTAAATTATATTGTTGATTTTTATTGTCATGAAATTGGTTTAGCTATAGAAATTGATGGAAGCAGTCACGACCATAGTTTTTTATACGATGCTAAAAGACAAGGAGAATTAGAAGCGTACGGTGTTAGATTCTTAAGATTTTCTAATGAAGATGATGTTAAGAAGAATATGTTTAGTGTTTTGTTGATTATTGAAGAGACTGTAAAGGAATTGGCTGAGTAATTTTAGGGAATAATGTGCTAAAAAACACCCCTATGAGCTATGCTCGATATCTTCAATGAAAATATATTTTCATTTCGATAACCCTCAAGGGGACAATCTAAACCAATAAACTTTCTTGTAATTATTAATTAAATATGTACGATTAAAAATTCTTTATTTAAATACGGAAACTGAATTAACACACTCCTTTTATGAAATATTCTAAAAGAACTAAAAACATTATAGATAACATAAACAAATATCCCTTGAGGAGATTATAGGGGTGTACAGAAAAAACCTTACCCATTAACCAACACCCAAAGCTCCACCTCTTCTTCAGAACGCCAATTTTGTTCTCGCATGGTTTTATTAGAGCCAGCTTTCACTTTTCTTTTTAAACAGGTATCTAATTTAAACCGTCCGCCATTTGCTAATTCTTTCTCAATAGGATGGTCTTTTGTTGCATGGCTAATCTGCGCTAAATTCGAAAATATAATAACGAGCTTTCCTTCTGGCAAGAGTCTTTTTTTAGCTTCAGTAAAAAACTCTGGAAATAGCGTTTCTTTATAGTAAATAGCTTCGTCATTTTTATCTAGGTCTTGAGATGCTGGCAACCACGGTGGATTAAAAACAATCAATTCGGTTTGCTTTTCAAACTTACCAAAAAGAGAGGCGAAATCGAGTTCTATTTTCCGAGACATTTTTGTGTCTGCCATAGACTCTGTAAGTCCAACAATAGCATTAGGATTGGTGTCGGTTCCAAAAACCTTTTGAAAACCATGCTTTATCATTTGAAAAGCCAATACGCCACTTCCAATACCCACATCTATAGCCGACTTTTTAGCACCTTGGTAACGTTTCAACCAATTATCGAACAATATTAAATGATCGAACCGAGTTGGAAAATAAACACCGTAATAGGGATGGATTTTATTTCGTAATACAGGAAGTAAAATACCATTTTCGTGCCATTGCCAAGAACTATTTAATCCTTGAACTTTAGAAAAAGGCAATAAAAAATTACTGGTTTCTGGGTACAGTTTATCTAACCAACCAATAGCAGGTGCTTTTTTTACGTTTAATTTATGAGCTACAATTTTTATATAAACAAGACTTGATAACTTTTGGTATGCCGAACGATATGCACGTTGCTCTTGGAATGTTTTGTTAGGCAAAGTTTTTTTAAGATGCTTATGCAACTCATTAAGTAGCAATAAACCATTACTATAAAATTCAGTTATTAGTATAGGTTTACCTGCTTCTAAACCTTTAATAGTACGATTAAGATTTATAAATTTATTGAATTGTGCTAATGGCTGCTCTGGCAAAAAAGGTTCTGGTTTGTTTACATGAATATCTGTAATCATCGTTTTGTTCTAAATTGAAACGGATTGCAGAGTAATGACGTTGCAAGTCGTAAGATTAAAAAATTACTATTAAATAGTTACTTACTAGCAATCAGGCATTAAGTTGGTTACTAGGGTTTCATTAATCAAAATAAAGACCTTAATAAAAAAAGCCTAAGAATTCGCTAAAGTGTTGCGAAATGATAATTAATATCAACAGATAAATAATGCTACAAAGGTACTTTTTTAAAATATGTTATAATGATAATAACAAAGAATATGATAAGTCTATAAAATAGTGCTATAAAACACCCCTAAGAGCTATGCTCGGTATCTTCAATGAAAATATATTTTCATTTCGATAACCCTCGAGGGGACAATCTAAACCAATAAACTTTATTGTAAATATTAATCATATATATACAAATCAATATATTAATCTAAAAATAAAATATTTAACGTAAACAAATATCCCCTTGAGGGGATTATAGAGGTGTATCGGATATAAAAGAAACAAAATTCTCTAAATAATTATCTTTGTGTAAAATATGTCTCAAAATAATTTACAAACTTAATATTCAGTAATAAATTTGAATTAAAGTGTTGTCCCCTTGAGGGGACTTTAGGGGTCTACCAATGAATGAGAAATAAAATAATTCCATATCACCCAGA
>TARA_R110002050_G_scaffold36264_1_pt1 | contig 24901 bp, 30 predicted proteins | sample TARA_R110002050 | Tara Oceans TARA_R110002050 (sample SAMEA4396988) | marine metagenome | biome: Polar Biome; feature: [DCM] deep chlorophyll maximum layer (ENVO:01000326); material: water (ENVO:00002006), including particulate matter (ENVO:01000060) such as... | depth 25 m
TCTGTTGTGCAAGCAAATTCATGATATTGCCATTCACAATTTTCATCTTTATATGAAATTGTCATTAAGTCATCAAATGCATTTGTGACCCTACCTTTTGTTTCTGAATTTCTAATTCCTATGATATTAACATCATATGATTTGTCTGCGTTATCATGAAAATATTTGTAGCCTTTATCTTCTACTACTTTCACAATTTGTTCTCTTGTATACATTTACCGTCTCTCCTTAATTTTAGATTGGTTTATAATAAATATGTGTTATCTACCTTTCTTATTACGTTTATTACGCTTACTTGGGTCTCGTTTGAACTCCTCATAATTCTCTTCTTTCCTCTTGGGTAGTTTTTCTTTATAAGGCTGATAATCGTCTATTCTATCTATTCGTATCTTTGGCATTACTCTTGTATTCTAACTTTAAGTTTTTTAATTTTTTCTAGAAATTCTTCAATTGAATGAGACTTTGCTTTTTCATCTTTAATCTTAAGATGTCCTAGTACTTCATGATTCTGATCAACTGCATTTAATAATATATTAAATCCTTTACGTGCCCAAAATACTCCAAAGCCATTATCATCGCCTAATTGATTTACATCATTAACTGTATCGGCTTCTGTATTGCCTGGGTATAATATATAATATCTCATACTACTGCTCTTCCTTTTTGTTGTTCCCAATCTCTATTCTTTCTAACACTATTGTTCTTATGATCTGTCGCCGTTAACATTACTGGTGTAATATTAGAATCTAATTCCATAGCAACATTTATTAATGCCTTAACATCTTTAGGAAAACAATGTCCACCATATCCATAATCTCCATCTGGTCCAGGTACATTCCAATGTGAATATCCTAATCTATCATCATGTTTTGCATACTCGATTACCTTATCGTAATCAATATTTAGATATTCACAAATTTGATACATTTCATTTGCAAATGAAACTTTTGTTGCTAAAAAACAATTAGTAACATACTTAACCATTTCGGCATACGTTGATCCTGTCTTTATAATAGGAACTTTTGGAAATGCCTTTCTAAATACTCTAGCTGCCTTTGTAGTTGCAGGCCTAGGTCCGCCTACTATAATTCTATTTTGATTTTTAAAATCTTCTATGGAGTTTGCTTCTGTTAAGAACTCTGGATTAAATACTATATCTATATTGCTATATTTTTTATTCCATCTTTCTGTTGTACCGGGTGGAATTGTTGATTTAACTACAATTACTTTTTTACCTAAATTGTCTATTTCAGTTAACACTGGTTCTATAATTCCTAAATGACATTTGCCATCCTTTTCCATTGGAGTAGGTAAACATAAAAATATAATATTACTCTTATCATATAACTCTTTTAATGAGGCACATGTACTATCCTTAACAATATCATACGTTTCAATTTTAAAATGTTTTGCTAATCCTTCATTGACAGCTGTTCCAACAAACCCTTGTCCTATAATTCCAATACTTTTCATAATTCCTTTAATACTTTGTTTATATAATCTTGTAAATTAATTTTTGGCTCCCATGCTAATATATCACATGCCAATGTGTTATCTGCTAATGTGTTATGAGCTTCACCTGGTTTGTCAGGTTGATACCATGGTATGATACCAAACATTTTTGCTACTTCGTTGATAGAATAATTTTTACCTCTACCTAATTCAAATATATGACCATATGATTGTTGCTGCATAATTCTTATAAGTGCATCGACTATATCATCTACATGAGTAAAATCTCTACGTTTCTCTCCGGTTCCAAATATATCACATGGCATCTCTGTTTTAATATTATTTAACCATTTACCAATTAATGTAGTATAACCACCTTCTGTTAATTGATATGGTCCATATACATTATAAAATCTAGCAATTGAACATTTTAAGTTAAATTGATCTTGATATAATTTAATAACTTCTTCCCCTATATCTTTACTAAATGTATATGGATTTGAAAATTTACCAGAATGATGTGATGATGATCCAGCATATATCAAAGGTATATTATTATTAGCACAATAATCTGCAATATTTAAAGTCCCATTAGCATTTGTAGTAAAATATGTTTTAGGATCTTTGAATGATGGTTGTATCCTAGCAGTTGCTGCTAAATGAAATATCACATCTGGTTTATGATAATGTAAACCATCATATCCATGTATATCTCTAATATCATAATTTAGATATTCACATCCATCTAAATGATTTTCTGTTTTACCAGTTGAATAATCATCGATTGACGTAACCGTATGTCCGGACTTTAGTAATCTTCTAATTAAATTAGTGCCAACAAACCCAGCTCCTCCTGTTACTATTATTTGCATATTATCAATTCGTTTTCATATGTTTTTAAACTACTTATTGTTACCTTTAAGTTTTCTATTTCAAACTCATTTGGTATATCCTTTTGCAACTCATCATCATTATCAAGTATTTCTGATAATGTCTGAAGAACTCTAAAATCATTATTACTAAATTGGTTTCCATCTATTTCAATTAATATGTCATTTTGCTTTTCAGTATCTATAGGTAAAATCCTTTCCTGCAAATCATATTGAGTATTGACCTGTTCCATTTCAATATAGTCTTGATATCTACCTATTTTAAATTGCTCATCACAATATACTGTACTACACCATGGTTCAAGGGCTTTTAACAATTCTAAATGACAATTCTTTATAATGAATCCTATATCATACTTTGAAGGAATGATAGGTTTTAAGAATTCATCATGTTTACAAAAATGCCCCCATTTCCTTAAAAAGTTTCTAGTAGATCTTTCATTTTGTTTTAACCATTCATCTGTTTCTCTGTTTTTCATAAACACTTCACCATTAGGGTTTCTTTTAGCACCGTCAGCAAATCTTGAACCTCTACATGTCATATGATAAACACAGCCTCCCCATGTTTGAATAAACTTTATACCATTTAATTGAAATCTATTAAAGATATCTGTATCTTCTTTTGATTGAGGAGCATATAATTTGTCATGCCCCTTTATCTCTTGAAAATCTTTCTTATAGAATGCCCAAGGTGCAAATATACCTTCTGTGATTTTAGTTAATTGTTTCAATTGAATATCCTTAAACCAATCTAACAAGTCTTGTTCTCTAAACTCTTCTGGTTCTATACCAAAATCAATTAACATCTTTTCCGGTCCTGGTGGATGTAATGGAGGTTCAATTCTTGTTAATGATACAATTGTTTTATCTTTTAACTTATGTTCTATTTGGTCAATTGCACCAGGCATTAAATACATATCAGCATGATAAATCATACAAATGTCATGACTAGCAACTTCATTAACTAATCTATCATATAAAATTGTATGTCCTAATCTTGTTGGTCCGTCATTTCTAATTGCTTTAAAATTAGAATCTTTCTCCATCATTTCTTGGCACCAATCCCAAGTTCCATCATTTGAAAAATCATCTGCAACACAAATTTCTACTTCATGATTACCTTGATTTTTTCTAATCGAATCATAAGACCATTTTAGATACTTAAGGTTATTCCTGCCTGGTTGTATTAATGATATCTTCATAATATTATTTACTCATTGAAACTAATCTAGCTACCTTATCATAACTAAAAGTGTTATTATTAGAAAACCAATCTAGAGCACATATATTAAATTGACTATCATATTTTTCATCATAATATATATTTGCCTCCCAATACATTTTAAGATCATCATATGTTGGCATTGTTATTGTATTGATAAATTCTCTATGATATGCTTCTGAGAATTCTTTTTCGGCATAACTATATACATCTGCCATAAATTTATATGAAGATTCCATAATCGAATCTGGGAGTTGTACAAATTGATTTAAGAATGTAAACCAATCTTTATTATTATCAGCATATGGACCTACAATTACTATCCTACCGGTTGGCGTCAAATAATTTTTTAATACATCTAATAATTTAAATGAATCTTTTGAATAATAAAATGCATATGCAGAATATATAATATCAAACTTTTGTCCGTTTATAGGACAATTATCAGAATCTAATTCATCCATTGAATGATTAAAAAATGCTACTCCTTGATTAGATGCATATGTTTCAATTGACTTATCAATCATTTCTTTATCATAATCAATACCAATACATTTGTTGCTAGTTAATTTACTTATAGCATTTAGATATTTTCCTTCTCCACATCCTATATCTAATATAGAATCATTAGATTTTATATCTAATTGGTCAATCAGCCATTCTTGTAAATTATTACTTCCATATACTGAATTCATATTCAACCTAGTTTTTAGATTGTTAACATCATCTTTAAAATTGTGACACTCTTTTTTTTCTTTTTCCATTTTATTCCTTTTTGTTTGTTAAAATACTTTTTCTATGTTACTATATACCTTTGAATAATCTCTACATCCTCTTTTAATTATATCATCTTTAAGATCTATAACAGGATATATACTTGCTCCGGATACTTTTTTAAAATAACAATCTCCATCAAAATACCCAGGTCTTGAATCTCCGGAGGCATTAATATAAATAATAACTGGAACTTTAAAGTAACTACATAAAATACTTGCTCCGCCTCCTCTAGCTATAAATCCTTCCGATCGAGCAAATATTTTAAATTGAGCTTCATTATATGTCCCACCAACCTTTTTAATTAAATCATCAAATAAAATTACATTATCAAAGTGTGATACTAGATCATAATCTGTCATTATTCCATGACCTTCTACATTAGCTGTTATATTTTGAGACTTCCATTCATTAGCATCTGTAACAAATTCTGTATTTTTTGGTCTCTTATAAACTACAGTATATCCTTTATCATTCAATTGAGTAAATATATTATACATTGACTCGATATCAAAATATCCTATAGGTTGTTCATTATGTTCTAGATTATATTGATTTGATAATACTATAAACTTTTTTGGTAGATCAATTTCTGCATCATAATACTTTTCTTTATAAGGTGGTGCAATCCATTTTGAATAATCTAATACTCCATTTGCTTCAATTTGCTGTTGTTCTGATAACTCAGAATATTTCTGTCCATACACAGCTTGAGCATTATGATGTATCCATGGATTTGGTAAATTCTGTACTCCATTTGTTCTGTTATCCATACTACGATGTTCATGGCGTTCTTCTACATTATTACAAAAATAATAGAACGGACTCATACCTTTACATGTGATAATCTTTTCTAACATATTATTTTTATGCAACCAATATGCATATGGCGCGGCACATGCTAACTCATATCCAAATTCTGGATTCGTATCTACAATTATTTTATCCATCTTAATACTTCAAATGCTTCTGCATATTCATAATTACTTTGTTGTCCTCGTAGGTGTGCTATAGATTTTAATAACTCCGGACTTCTAAAACTCCTAACTTGAGATTTCATTAAATTATATGCTGTTAATTTTTTTTCTATATCTATAGGCACATAATAGCTAGGTCTAAATTCTCTGCCTGTATTATTCCATAGTATTACTTGAGGTTGTTCATATAATAATATTTTCTTAACGAACCAATTATTATCATGTGGTCTTGTAGCAACCATTGCTGCATCATATACCGCTTTATGATCTTGATTATATGATGGATTAGGAATATAAATCTCATCAGGCTGAGTCTCATTGATTATAGTTTCTATATCTCCAATCAACTTAGTAACTGAATATTCATTAATATGGTTATCTAATAATTGAAAACTATGTCCTAAATAATTTGATACTTCTTCTGCTTCCATTAATCTATCAACAGATGTTGGTCGATTTGGTATATGAGATTCATCATACCCACAATATACTACATGAGTATTTTTATCTAGTATTCCACCTGGTCCTAATATTTCATCATCAATATGTGGAGATATAATTAATTTGCTACTAGCCTTCATAATAATATGTCTTTAATTCTTCTAACTGTTCTTTAATAGTTCCAGTATATATTATTCCCTCTAAACACTTGTTACTGCCTAATTCCTTTTCTTTGATATCTATATCCTTATTAAATACCTGCTTTATTGTAGATAGTAATTCAAACTTAGATACAGGAGTAGATGATATGATTATTTCATTTGTTATCGAATCCCATACATTCATTAACTTATAACATTGTTTCGACCACTCTAGAGTAGTATTACCATTCCATATAGCTTTTGTATATCCAGATACTTCTCCTTCCTGAGATAAGAACCATTCTAATAAACTTGCATTCCCAAATAGTTCTGGTCCTATAATAGATGTCTTGATTGACTTAGTTTGTTTACTTAAATTTCTTATATAATTACCTGCTACATTTTTTGATATACCATAAGTATCATCATCCATTTCACAGTCGGTTCCTGGATGAATTACCTTACATGGAGCATGTAAATCTAACCAAATTGGTAATTGCCAATTAAGATTAAAGGAATCAGTTCTTTGTGGAATAGAGCCTATACAATTGATTATATAATCTCCATCAAAATTTAAAATCTTCGATTGACTTGCTGGCCATCTTGACTGTAAAGTTACTACATCAAAATCTTTTGATCGCATATACATTGCAACCATATGACCTAACATACCATTATGACCTAATACTAATACTTTCATATTACTCCAGACTCTTTAAGAAACTGATCTGTTTCTTCTGATTTCATTAGACTTGTATCAGAACTAAATGTCCAACACTCTCGTTGTTTAATTTCATCAGTAATCATAAAATATTTTTCATATTCAACTGTCCTAAATGATTCTGTATCACTTATCATTGCTTCATGAAGTTTTTCACCTGGACGTATTCCTATATTCTCAAACTTTATATTTTCTATTCCATATGACTTACTCAATGACTTTGCAATATCTATTACCTTTAATGCTTTAATTTTAGGAATAACTATCGATCCATGAGATTTAGGATGTTCATAACTCCACTCTATCAAATTAACAGCATCTTCTAACGTTAAAAGGAATCTAGTCATTCTTTCATCTGTGATTGGCAATGAAAATGATCCGGCATCTAATAATTCTTTAAAGAAAGGAATAACAGATCCGGTTGATTCTAATACATTACCATATCTACATAGACAAACTTTAATATCAGTTTGTTTATTTGCAAAATCTATATACAATCGTTCTGATATTGCTTTACACATACCATATACATTCATAGGAGAACATGCTTTATCTGTTGATATAAACATTAATGTTTCGATTTGATGATTACATACCGTAATACAGTCAATTAAATTTTTATGTCCTATAATATTTGTCTTAACACTTTCATATGGATTTGATTCACATACCGGAACATGTTTCAATGCGGCTGTATTAATAACAACGTTTGGTTTATATTCATTTAAGGCTTGTAAGATTGAATCTCTCTCTTTTACATTACCTATTTGATATTTTACATTAGGAAACTCTCGTTGCATAAAAACATGTTTATGTTCATCACGTGATAAAACAATAACATCATTATCTTTATGATACCGTCTGGTTAATGTCCTTCCTAGTGCACCGGTTCCACCTATTATTAATATTACTTTATTCTTCATATGTTTAATATAATAAATTTATTTCAAAGATCCTAATTTAGATCCGTGTTTTAACATTTGTACCTTTAATTGGCATAACGAATGTATTATTATCATAGTCTGGTAATCTTCCCCATTTTTCAACAAATCTTTTTGTACTGTTTTGTTCAATTTGTGCTAGCCTATCCGGACGTTGTTTTATGTTATCATCTGGAAATCTAGATGCTCTAGATGAGAAGTGCCAAATTGCTGATTTACTAATCATTTTAAATTGATATCCTTCTAATTGCATTCTTATAAATAGATCATGATCTTCCCAATATGCTGGAGCAAAAATTGGGTCATTACCTCCTATCCATTCATAATCAGCTTTACGACAAAAGAATCCAGCTCCACCGCCTTTTCTAACTTCAACAGTATTTTGCTCAGAAAATTGTGTAGCCCATTCATCGAACCAATCACTATCAAAATCGTGATGGAATGCTCCAAATTCATCTTCTGTTACGAATTGTGTTCCTGGTCTATACCACGGATCATTAGGAAATATTTTAGGTTGAATCCTAAATGACGATGCTATAAGTCTAACATTAGGTTCTATATTATCATATAACTTTAAAAGTTCAATATCTTGATTAGGAGCTATCCACATATCAGCATGAATAATATTTACATATTCTGTTTCTGCCTTTTCTACACAAATATCCATTCCTCCACCTATTCCCCTAGGTATTTTATTTGTTTCAATTATTGGATTAATATTTAATTCTTCTTTATTTTCTTCTAACCATTCATTAGTCCCATCTACACAATTTTCAGCATGTACATTGATAGGCATATCTTTATAGAATGCATTCTGTCTTACTGATTTTATTGCTAACTTTAAATAAGGTAAGTTGTTATAGGAAGATATACATGTTGTTATTTTGTCCATATTATTTACTCAATAAATTTAAATCATTATCTACCATTTTAGAAACTAATTCGTTAAATTTAGTTTCTGGAACCCATTCCATTTCATCTTTAGCTTTTTTATAATCACCTCTCAGTACATCTACTTCAGCTGGTCTCATAAATCTTGGGTCTTGTTTAATATAAGATGTCCAATCAGATATGCCTACATGATTAAATGCTGCAGATAAAAAATCTCTTATTGAATGAGTTTCACCTGTAGCAATTACATAATCTTCTGGTGTATCTTGTTGTAACATCATCCACATTGCTTCAACATAATCTGGAGCATATCCCCAGTCTCGTTTGGCATCTAAATTTCCTAATGAAATATGATCAGCTAATCCTAATTTTATTCTTGCAACACCATCTGATATTTTTCTTGTAACAAATTCTATACCTCTTCTTTCACTTTCATGATTAAAAAGAATACCACTACATGCAAACATATCATATGACTCTCTATAATTTTTTGTTATCCAATGGCCATATAATTTTGATACACCATATGGGCTTCTTGGATAAAATGGTGTAGTCTCTTTTGCAGGATTTTCTACCATCCTTCCAAACATTTCAGATGAACTTGCTTGATAAAATTTAATTTTTGGATTGAACTCCCTAATTGCTTCTAACATTCTTAAGACACCTAATCCTGTAACGTTACTTGTCTGTTCAGGTGTATTCCAACTTTCTCCCACAAATGATTGTGCTGCTAAATTATACACTTCTTCCGGATTGGATTCTTTAAGACATCTTAATAATGAATTTTGATCTGTCATATCTCCATTCAATATTGTTATCTTTCCTTCCAAGTGTTTAGTATTAATATTGTTAATTGCTGACGAACGTCGTTCCATTCCAAATACTTTATAGCCTTTTGTTAATAGCAAATCTGCTAAGTGGCTGCCATCCATTCCACTAATTCCTGTAATCAATGCTGTTTTCATTTACCTTTCTCCTTTTTTATTTCGTTCCATACATCATCCCAAGTATAAAATTTATGTGCTGGGTTGAATATATTTGAATCATTTATTTTGCAAAACTCATTTGCAATATTATACCAATCTGTAGATTTTCGTTTATCATCTATATAATCTATATCATCTTCATTTAATATATGACTACGTTTATTTGGATGTTTTCTATTATGTACTATTAATATATTTCTAAAATGGTATTGCGGCATATCCGGTAATACTCTTCTTGCCATATGTTGTAATGCAGTATCATCTATAAAGAATGCACCACGTGGAACATTTACTCCTGCTTTTACTGCATCTGCACTTATAATAAATCCACAGCCATTAAATTTATGAGGCTTAATATTTATGATATCCAAATCTTCTACCTTATTATTAAAAGTATCCATTTCTTGTTTATTCATAGTATATCTTATACTCCACCAATTTTCTTCATCATCATTAATAAATGGCTTATCTGTAAATTCTACATGTTCTAATGGTTTCCAGCTAGCATCCCACATCTTATTAATTCCAAAGGTAGCTATATATTTTGGTGTAGAATCTTTAACTTGCTGATGTAACATATCTAAAACTATGAATGTTTGTTTTGGCATTAATGCATCTGATTCTCCTTGTATTAATACATCAACTTGATCATTATATTGTTCTAGAAATCCTCTCCTATAATCTGCAATTGTATGTAAATCATCTGTATATCTTACATTACCAAAATTGCATATTGATTCGATTTTCTTGATACATTTATCTAATTGTTCTTCTGAAGTACATTTTTCTAAATCTTGATTGCCTACAATTGTAACATCAACTATAACCTGTCCTTCATACTTTGACATAGCATCTTTTAATGAATCAATATATTCTTCAATAATATCACATTCATACCATTGAACTAAACATCCTATCGCAAATTTAGTTTTCATAATTTCCTTTTATTTTATTCCATGCTTGTTCCATCAATGGTGCTCTATGTGCTTTATCAAATCCATTAAAATGCCAAATATAGCCACAATCAATAAACATTAAATCTTGAATTATTTCTTTTCGATTCAAATGAGTTAAGTTCCATTTCTTATTTAAATAATTAATGAAACATCTAGATTGTCTAGATATGTAATTTACTGGTGTCTGGTCTGTGCCCTTCCTTAATGTGTTTTGTACATGGATTAGTTCTTCTTGATTATCATACCAAAATGATAATATGTCTTGACATAATTGTTTATGTTGTTTGTTTAAAACTATTACTCCACAGTTAAAGTAAGATGTCCAATCAAAATTTATATCTTGAAAATATTTTTGATACCCATCAATACTTTGTTTCGTCCAATTAATGTTATCATTATCAACACAAACACTAAATTGTCCTTTTGTTTCTTCAAATATGTTTGGTGCATTCCAATGGATCATTGTATCAACATCTATTAATGCTACCTGATCATATTCAATTCCATTTGCATCTAATATATCCAATGCATGCCAACGTTGCCAAGTTGGTTTCATATGTTGTGTATCTGATAATGGTTCATCTAAAATAAAGATTTGTACATCATGTTTGTTACACCAATATTTCCAAGTATTTAAACAATACTCTTTATAAGATACATCTACTAAGCCAGGCATGGCTGTTATAACAACTATATTTTTATTCATCTACCATTTCTTTATAAATTAATACATTTATATTACGAAAATATAATGCATCAATATTAGTTCCTAGGAAACATTTAATTGCATCTTCTGGTGTTTCTACTATAGGTTCTCTATCATTAAAGCTTGTATTTAATAATATCGGAACTCCAGATTCTTTATGCCACTTCTTAAGAAAATTATAATACCATTTATTATCTTTTTCTGTCACAGTTTGTAATCTACCTGTACCATTATCATGAACAACTGCTTTAATTTTATCTTGTATAGATTTTCTAAAGTTAATAACATATTGCATATAAGGACTATCAATATCTTTATCAAACCAATTTTTTACTTCCTCCCTTAATATTGATGGTGCAAAAGGTCTAAACCATTGTCTATGTTTAACTTTTTCGTTTATCATATCTTTCATTTCTTTAAATCTAGGATCTGCTATAATACTTCTATTGCCTAATGCACGCCTTCCTGATTCTGCACCATCACCATAAACTGAAATTATATTTTGATCTAAAAGCAACTTTATTACATCATCATCTGTTACATTTTTTATTATTACCTTATTCTTAAAACTATCAATTGCAGATCGAATCCTATCATTAGTATATACTTGACCCATATAAGGTGTAAAATTATCTTCCCATTTTATTCTAGGATTATCTAATAAATGATGCCATACATATTGTACCGCCCCAATTGGCATACCACTATCTCCTGGTGTTACTGGAATGTAAATATCTTTGAAATCAAACCAATCCCATAATTTTCCTGTACATACACTATTTAATACAGTCCCTCCAGCTAAACATAAATACTTAGGCTCATACCCTTTTGCATCCTTAAATAATTTTATACCCCATTCAACATGTTGTTTAAAACATTTTTCTGTAAAGAATTGCAATCCTGCTGCTACATCATATAAATCTTTATTACATGTTGGTCGAAACTGATCTTTAAATGAATACATTCCCTCCATCATTTCATTGATATATCTATGTTTATCTCCATATGCTGCCATAGCCATTACAGTTCCCATTTGAGCACCATGTGGATATCCAACTGATAATTCAAATATATCTGCAGTATATTTAGTCCACAAACTTCCTAAATTTGTAGCTGCTACTGCATCATATGCACCTCCTTCTGAATGTACTTCTAATGTTTCTATTTTATTATCTTTACCATAATACCATCCTAGGGTTGTAGGTTTATCTCCCGGCACCCCCCATTCTAGTCCTCCTCCATCAATAGTAATGATCAATGATTCATCTATATTACTAGAGAAGAATGCATTTGCTGCATGTGCCGTATGGTGTCCGATTACATGTGATAACTTTTTATTTGATTTATTAAATTCATCAAAGATATAATTTCTTCCACCATCTCCTAAAATATTCTCTTTAGGAGAAACTGTTACCCATAAATCAATATCATCTACATCTACTACCTCTTTCATAAATTTATATGAATCTGCAATAGGTTCTTTTAATCGCAAATACCTTTCATATTCTGCATGTATTAATGGACGACCATCTTCAAACACACAGAACGAAGTATCATGACTGTTAAATATTCCAGCTATCTTCATTTGATATCTTTTGTTAAATCATACTCTGATGATAATTGTCTATATTGATTAAATATACCAATTAAATTTTGTTTTTCAAAATATTTAAACATATTTGTTTCTGCATTACGGCAATATGTTGTTAGATCTATATCACTTTTACCTTCTTTATATGTCCTGGCTGAGTAATGTATTAATGGACATTTATCTACAACACCTACCTTCCAATCATTCTGTTCACATATAACACCAGAGAGAAGATCTTGTCCCCATCCATAAATTAATTCATCTGGGTATTGTTGTATTTTTTCTATAAAATCTTTATGAAGAAGTGGAGCTTGGAAGTCAACCCATTTAACATCTCTAGTTCCTCCTGTATTCCAACAGTGCATATATTTCCATTTACATTGACTTTCAATTTGTAATACACTTGGAGATACTATCTTATAATCTCCTTCAAACATTTCTTCTCTCAATGTTCTTACAAAATTAGGTCCTTGTAATATTAAATCATTATTCAATGACAGTAAACTATCATATTCTCCAGAGTCTAAAAAATATTGTAATGCAATATTCAATCCACCGCCAAAGTAACAGTTCTGTCCAGTTTCATGAGTTGTATATTTACTCTTACCTTCTGGTGTTGAACCATTATCGATAAGTATCATATCATAATCATTTCTACGATATGGATACAAACTTTCCCATAGATCATCTGTCATTGATGGGAGATTGTGATTATATATAACTACTAATGTTTTACTCATTGTTTTTCCATTTTAGGTTTTTAACTAAGACTTGTCCTGACCCTGTATCATATTCTTTTACAATTTCTAATGGCAACTCATTAATGATCATTTTTATATCATCTCCATGGCTCCAGTGATTATAATCATCAAATACAATATATTTTGTATTTAATTCAATACTATTTTCTGCATCTAATTTAACAGCTTGATAACTATGATCGCCGTCAATAAAGACTAAATCAAAAGGTTCTGTCATTAATAATTTATATGCTAATATCTGACCACTATCCATATTACGAAATGTAAATCTATCTTTATATGTTGATTCTAGATAACTAACTGACTTAGGTTTATCTGTAATATCTAGACTAGTTAATGATGCGTTAGAATTTTCTAACCACATTAAAGCACTATTACCTCTATTAAAGCCTATTTCTAATATATTAATAGGATTTGTTATTTTACAAATATCTTTAATTGTAAAAATTGAATCTGATGATAATTCACCTACATGTTTATCATCAAAGTGTTTTGCTATTATTTTTTCATGTTCTTTTATATCCATTATTCTGATCTCCAATATTCGTAAATTCCTTTATCTAATTCATACTCGCCCCAGAAGAATCTTTTTCTCATTGGCTGTGTTTGTGCCCATTTCCACATCTTCGTCAATCCTTCTTCAAGGTCTATTTCATGTTTAAAATCTAATAATTCAATTGACTTATCCCAAGTTGCCCATGCATGTTTTGCTTCATGCCTTCCTTCTAAATATTTAGGTGTTAATGATGTACCTGTAACTTTAATTAATGCATTACATGCTTCATTAATTGTATATTCTTTTATACCGCCCAAATTTATTATCTCTCCTATACACTCGTCTCTTTGAGATGCATTCCAAAATGGTAAGATAGAATCATCTACATAACTAAATGCTCTCTTTTGTTCTCCATCTCCAAATATAGTTGGTTGCATATCATTCATAATTTGATACATCCAAATGCCTAATACATTTCTATACTTATCCCATATATTCTGATTCTGTCCGTAAAAGTTATGAGGTCTTATTATTGTATATTTTAATCCATGTTGTTCTAAAGCAATTTTAAGATCTTGTTCAACTCCAAATTTTGCTACTCCATATGGGTCAATAGGACATTGTTGTAAATCTTCATGGAAAGGTGGTTCATATTTATCACCATACACTGACATTGATGATGCAAATATAAATCTAGACACATTATATTTTATACTACATGTAATTAAATTTGTTGATGCAATTAAATTATTTTCATAATTAAATTTTCTAATAAATGGACTTAATCCTTCTGCTGCATATGCTGCAAAATGATATATAATATCTGGTTGATGTTTTTCAAATAAACTATTAACTCTATCTAACTCCTTAAGATCAAATTTATAAAATTTTACCTTTTCTGGAATATTTTCTACATATCCTCCGGATAGGTCATCTACTCCAACTACTTCATGATTAGTATTTGATAATATCCAATCAGCTAATCTTGATCCTAATAATCCGGCTACACCTGTTATTAATATTTTCATTTATTTCCTTTTGTTTAATATAAAGAATTTATCTCATATATCCTAATTAACATTCTGTAAATTTATGATTTTCTAGTCCAAAGTTTAGAAATGGATTCAATGAATGTATATTACATTTATACTTTGTCCAGATAAAATTACGCACGCGTTGTGTTTCAAGTTCTATCTCATTTATCCTATTGCTTATGCCAGACCAATTTTCAGATGATATCCAATCTTTTTCCATATAACCTTCATAGTATAAATTGCCATCTAATCTCCCACAATCATGACCACATAAAATTATATTTTTTGCTCCCATATATGCCGCAATATGCATCATACTAGTTACTGTAGATTTACTTGAGATTATTTCATCTTCTTTAAGATTTGTTATATTATATTCAAATTCAGTTGTTTTTGAATTATGCTTAAAGAAATATGCATTACTATGATTTGCTATATTTTTTTCACGTCTATCATCTCCTAAAAAGTATTCTGCATGAATAATAGGTATATTTTTTTCTTCACATTGAGCAATACTCCTCGTATACCTTGGAGTCTCCATACAATCCTTCATTACTATATAATCACATGGATAGTGTTTATAAACTTGATTAGCACCTAATACAATTTTATTTTCAAAAAACTCTTTACTTACATAATCCATCGATGAGCCGGCTAATACAATCCATACATCTTTTCCAATATATTTATCTTTTAATTCTGATAATGGTTTACTCATTACTTTCTCCGTTTATAGTTTTATCTGCATATTGATATAAATGTTTCAATCCTTCATCTATCCCAATTTTTGGTATCCATCCTAATGCTTTTAATTTTGAATTATTACCTGTATTACCAAATTGATCTCCATCTTCACTTCCAATATTTTTTACTTCAAAATTATCTCTACCACTATACTTTATAAATTTATTGATAATATCTTCGATATAAGTTTTTGTATTAGTACAAATATTATATACTTCTTTCGATGTCCTATCATCCATACCTAATATTAAAGCATCTATATTATCATCTATATAAGTTATATCTCTATATCTATCAAGTGGGCCAGTAACATCAATTTTATTACCTCTAACTACTTGTTGTACAAATACTGCTGCTATCCCTTGCCTACCATTTGTTAGATTTTGACCTGGACCATATGTAGGAAATATTCTAAATATTGTATAATCTATTCCAAATTGTGAAAATTGTTTTACACACGTCTCACCATATAGTTTTGATAGAGCATAGTTGGATAATGGATTCAGCTCATCAGTTTCTTTTAACCAATCACCTTCGCCATAAACTGCCATTGTAGACGCATAAACTATCTTTTTTATTCCTCTTTCTTTAGCAAATCGACAAACGTTTAAAGTTCCTTTTGCATTCCAGTCTATATCTAGTTCAGGCTCTATAAGAGATCTATAACCATAAGATTGTGCTGCCATATGGTATATTATATCTATAGTATCTGTAATTTTACTTAGTTCATTATAGTTTGATATATCATATGCATAATCCGGTGATTCTGCTTTTAGATCGCATATAATTACATTATGTCCTAATGACTTTAGTTTTTTAACTAAATTTCTTCCTATAAACCCACAACCTCCGGTTACTAATATATTTTTCATCTTCTTCTCTTATACAAATATTTTGCAAACTCAAAATCTAATGGAGTATCAATATCAATTGATTCTTTCTCTGAAACTATATAAAACATAGGATCTTTTCCTACTACATTTTTACGTTGCATCATTACATCACGTGATATAATACTAATTCCAAATGTTAATTTCATCACATCAGGCAAATCTTGGCTATTCTGTACTTTACTAATATCATAATTTAAAGGTTTATTATTTAACCACAAATATTCTTTAACTAATGAAACTGTATTAGCACTATCATTTGATGATAACATAAATCTATTTATTAGATCATAATATGTTTTAGATTCTATAAATGGTGCTGTACATGGTACGTGCATTATTAAATCACTATCTGTTGTTTCTGCAATATTATACCAATGTTCTGAATTAGTACATTTACTGCTAGCATAATAATCATCTCGTTCAAACCAAGAAATATTATTATCTTTTGCTATCTGAATTGCCTCTTTTGAGTCTGTATTTACTATTATTTCATCTATTAAAGGAACTTGTTTTAATGACTCTATTTTTAATTCTAACAAGTTCTTTCCATTATAAAAATCTTTAAAGTTTTTATCTGGTACTCTTTGGGAGCCTTTACGTATTGGAATTACTGCAGTAATTTTTTTTCTACTCATTATATTTCTCTCATTATTTGTTCCCATGAATTAAATCTAAGTCCTTTATCATCTATATACATTAATGCATTTGGTTTATTAATAACAACATCAGTAATATACTGTTCCATATTCCATTTTTTAAGCCATTCCCAGATTAGTTCTGTACCTGTTTTACCATTTACTAATGGCCGTTGTGGATTTGATTTACAACTATATATTACTAACTTATATGATCTTGATAAAATACTTAACGCATCTTCAGTTCCGGATATTGGGTTGCCATAAATTGTTCCATCATGAAAACCTTTAGTATCATTATGAATAACTCCATCAAAATCTAATGCAATAGTTTTTTCTGATATGGCTACATGTTTAATAAAATCTTCTTTGTTCATATTATAATCTATTCATTAATTGCGTTGATCTATTTTTATATTTATCACTAATGAGTGTATGATAATCAGATTTATATTGTAACCAGTCTGACTCAAACATTAATGATGATTTGATTACATCTGATATATTTTTAGAATTTTTATCATTTAATTTTATAATAACATTTCTGGTTTCAATAAATTGTAATAATTTTTTATCATACATTGATTTTATAAATTCACTACTATTAGGAGATATATTTCCTCCCATTAAAGTATTTAGCCCATATTCAGTACATTGTGTTAATATATTTTGAACTATTAAATTCATATCTTCATCATCTACTTGATTCTTATCTCTACCATATGATTTTACTAAATCAGATCTTCCTATAACAATACCTGATAATAATTTACTTGATGGAGATTTTAATATATTTGACAAATTCTTATATGCAGTCTTACTCTCTATATTGATATAATATTTTATATCTTTAATATCGATAGTAGATTCGATAAATTTCTGCATTGCAAATTCTGATTCAACCATCGGTGCTACAATTCCATTAACACCAATTGTATTACAAAAGTCAATATCTGTTTTTGCTTCACATCCTCCTATCTTAACACTCAACTTTAATCCACATGATTCAGTTATCCTACGCATTGTAATTATATCATCATGATATGCACCCTCATCTTCTGTCGATTGTTTTATTCCTACTACATTAAACTCTTTATTGAGTTTGATTAATTCATTTATTAGTGTTTTCATATTATTTGTATGTATAACTTTTTGATGCATCTATACCTAATTTATCATATGATGTTGATGTCTTTTCTGCTTTATCATTACGCCATATATCGCCTACAATTCCTATAGTTATATTTGATGTTACGACATTTGTCTGTGATACTCGTAATGGATGGTTCCAATCTGGATTAACCTCATCTAGTATTTTATTTAATGTTTCAAATTCAACTGAACCTTGTAACCCATTTTCATGTCCTTGCCATAATTTTTCTTTTGGCCATTTATCATTAACTTGTAATATATGAGGATACCATACATCAAATTTCCTTATGAGCTCTGGGTCTCGTTTATTATCTTTTGATAAATCGACATCTTCAAATAATTTATGTACTGACCCTTTTATAATATCCGGATTACCTCCCATATTTAGTTTTCCTGGATGTCCATTATCTAAATCAGCTGATGTAGCTGCAAAATTACTACCATGTAATGTAAATACTAACTTATCCTTCCTCTTAAGGAATTGAGGAAGAATCCATCTAAACAATTCAGTATCGATAAACATCCAATCATCCTCCAACCACATTACACAATAATCATCATCTTGAAGATTATGTTTTTTAACATCTTCTATAACACTTAAAGTTAAATGTCTGTATGCTAAATAAAAACATGGATCATGAGAAGTATTTAAATACAAAGAAGTCTTTTTAAGACCTTTTGCTATATCTTTAAAATTCTCTTCATTTAATTTATAATCTTGCCAAGTATGTGTCGGTGTATGAGTTGTTATAACATCTAAATTAACAAACCAACGAATTTCTGAAAATTCTTCTAGTCTATCAATTGTCTGTATCATTGTCTTAATACACACGTTATGTACATCTGTTCTAGGTATTGCTGGTGTTTGTACATACAATATCATATTATATACTTTTTTGATTTAGGTCCATGATTAAATAATAAATCTAATATTGTCATATATGATATAAATTCACCATGTTGTTGTTTATATTTTATTTGAGTATAGTTTTGCCAAATTAATTCAATATCATTTTCTTCAAATGACTTTTCATCAATATATCGTTTTGATCCTTCTCCATTACCCGATATATATGTTGTTGCATTTAGTTCTTTAAGTATATGAAATATCTTATCCATTCCTTGTTTATTTGTTTTAATATCCGATGACATTACTATTCTAGTTTCACTATCTAATTTTTTAAGGATATATTTAATTATATCTAAATTTAAATCTATTAATTTAGAATGACCCTTAAGGTATATATTTTTTAGTTCTGGATAATATTCTGTAAAATATTCTGACTTTTTGTAAAACGATTCTAATAATAATAAATGTTGATTAGCCCATCCATTATTGTTAATTTCAATTTCATTCCATGGCCTTAATTGACTCTTTCCAATAACTGGAACTGTTAACCATTTCTTTCCATTATTTGTTTTAATCTGATTACGATTTGCATAATCTTTACCTCTTGGAAATTGTACATCATCAAATACTACATATACATCGCTTGATAAAATCTTATTAAAGAATCCTATCCATGGAATATAATTTGGTTGATGTATTGATATTATCATAATATGCTTAATATATAAAAATTATTGCAAATAACCTAATTCTTTATGCCATTTATATGTTAGACTTAGGCCAGAATCGATACTAAATTTTGGCTGATAGTTTAGTTCATTTTTCATTTTTGTAACATCGCATACTGCAGACCATTCAATGTCTTTTTCAAAATCATGTTCTAAAGTTAAGTCTTTTTTAGATATACTAATCACCGTATCAGCAATTTCTTTAATAGACGTGCCCTTACCGGTGGCTATATTAAAGATTCCTGATGCTTTTTTTAATGACGCATTAATACATGCATTTAAACAGTCATCTATATACATATAATCTCTATAAGTTGCTCCATCTGCAACAACATATGGATTTTTATTTTGTAATACTGTATTGATGATATTAGGAACTGCTCTATATTGATTTATATTTTTTGGACCGGGGCCATATATACTACCAATACGTAATATGGATATTGGAAAATTACATTTAATAGATTTAAGATATATTTCTGTTACTAGTTTTGTATAACCATAAATGTTTTGTGGTATTGTTTCTGTTGACTCTAATATAGGTAATTGGGTAGGTGTTCCATATACTGCAACTGATGATCCGAATGAGAAATGTTCTATGGTATCTGGTAAACAGTTAATCAACTTAATAGTGTTTATACAACAATTTTGAAATTGGTCTAACAAATCATTTTCATAATCTGTGCTATCACTTATAACATCTGCAAAATGAATTACATGAGTTATATCAGATAACCATATTTTTAAATGTAAAGTCTCAATATCAGATAAATCCATATCATAATATGATACACCTTCGTTTGGAACATATGTTTTACTACGACTAATACCCTTATGAGAGATTCCTCTCTCAATTAGTAATTCACTTAATCTATTACCCAATTGTCCTGCTATACCTGTTATTAGAATTTTCATCGACACATTTTTAATACATTAAATGCTTCTGCATATTTAAAACTACATTGTGTACCTCTATATTTAGCTAATGTAATTACATTATCAATTATATCATATCCATGTTCTGTGAATTTTTCTATTTGACTTTTATGTTCACGACATCCTTTCAATTTAGTTTCCATAGTATTAGTAACATCTACATAATATGTTGCAACTGGATATGTTGTTGTAATTCTTGGCATTGGTACTTGTTCATAACATAATACATTATTTACTAATCTTGCTGCTGCCATCGTTGCATTTAAGGTATTGATATGATCCTGATGTGTATCACCTGCCCAATGTGTATATACCCAATCAATAGATTTTTCTTTAATAATATTTTCTATAAACTTAACTGAATCAGAATTGAATTGAATTTGTGTATCTTTGAATGGAGCAAGTATTAGTTCAGCTCCTAATATCTTAGCTGACTTAGTTGCCTCTTGTTTACTTATATTAGAGTTTCTAGTTACAGCACCAGTATGTGCGTCCATTACATCACTATGAGACATTACTAATAATGTAACAACATCTCCATCATCTATATGTCTTTGTAATGTGCCAAAACATCCAAATTCAATATCATCTGGATGAGCTCCTATTGCTAATACGTGTTTTTTCATATTGTGTCATAAAATGCATTTTGCTTTTCTTGTCTTCCAATATTTTTTGGATGATATAAAGCAAACTTCTCTTCAGCTGGTAAATTTGCAAATTTAGTATAACCTCTTAATTGTTCATGAACTGGCTTTATCCAATATACTTCTTCTTTATTTTGATATATTCTCATTTGCCAATCTGGAAAGTTTACCCAACCATCTTCATTTACCTTCCAACCCCATTTAGCAATATGATTATCAGTAATGCCGGCTACTGTATTTATTCTTGGCACCCAAAACGCTTCTGTATCATTATTTGCTTCTAAAATAAATGGAAGTGCTTCAATTAAATATTCATTTGGTATTTCATCTGCATCAATTTGGAATATCCAATCCCCATCACAATTTTTATTCAAATTATTTTTATATTGCGCAAAGTTTTTGTTTAGTGCATATTCATTAAGCTTATATTCATCAAATGGTCTATTTTCAAATCGTTCACAAACATTCCAAACTTCTTTGGTTGCTTTTGTATCCATCTGAACTACTACTTGATCCTGTCTTCGTTTATGTTCGAATAAGAATGTTAATAATTTTTCTATTTCTTTATGCTCATTGCATACTGTTATCGCGTAACTTATTTTCATGGTCTAATGTTTCTTTTACTATATCATATAGGTCATTTAAAGCTATTTTAAAGTCCATCGTATCATATATATTAGCATTGTCTACATCCAATTTAGATGTAAAATATTCTCCTTCCTTTCCAGGAATAGGATATTGTAATCTATCTTCACCAGTAACTGGAATTACCTTTGCAACTGCCCATTGTAATTTAGACGATGTTCCTTGGGGATATAACATACCACCTGGCATTTGCATAAATGTTGGATACCATACTAAACCTGTCTCTGTATCTTCATATTTAGCATCTAACATTAATTCAGTTAACTGTTCTTCATGTTTTTCTAGATATTCACTATCTTTTTTTAGTAAATCTGTAGTTGTATAACCAGACTCCATACAAATTTGTGACTCTACATTTGAATCTGGACTGGCTTCTATTACAACACATAGATTATTAGTTATCGGCGATACCGCATCATATTCTATATTCATATTAAACCTTTTTTAATTTTGGTAAAGATAACATTGCTGAATCTTTAGATGATTTTTTTAATTTCGGTAAGTTTAAAGATACTTGCTGTGGCACATTTTCTAGGCCTTTATCTACTAATTTACAAAATTTATCTGCCATAAGATCTAAACTAAAATTATCTTTGACATATTGAGTTTGTTTTCTTGATTTTGTTAAGTATGTTTTATAATTTTTAGTAACATCTTGAAGAACTTGTGATGCATAATTATAATCAACTGTAAACCATTGTGATTCTTTTAATATAAATTTATCTGCCGCTGATTCATGTACTTGATTTAATTTACCAGGCAATAATGTGCAAAAATCTTTATTTAAGAAATCTATATGTCCGGACCAATTAGATGCAATCACAGGCTTACCGGTTATTGAATATTCTAATAATGGTCTTCCAAAACCTTCACCTTTTGTAAATGATACCATTGCTTTCATTTTTGGATGATTATATAATGAGTTCATCTCATAATCTGTTAAATCTCCATGTAACAAATATATATCAATTGCATTATCACCATATGGTGCTACAATCGATTGAATCTTAGCTGTTATCGCATCACGATCCATTATAGAAAATGTTGCTGAACTAGTTTTTAGTACTAAGGCCGGCCTATTATGTTTTGATTTACGTCTAAATGTTTCACAGAACGTCTTAATCATCATACCTATATCTTTTCTATCTTGCCCTATAGAACCTCTCAACCAATGTCCTACAAATAAATAACAAAAACTATTTGGAATTGCATCTAATTCATCTTTTACATTAGGTGCTATTTCTGTTGTTTTATTATATACATTTAGATCTAATCCTTCAAATAATACTTCAGATGTTTTTTCAAATTTTAATTGTTTATCTGGACTCTTTTCTCCGGTCTTTTGGTCTACAGCGTCATATACAATATCTAGAAATCCTTTTGCCGAATGTTTTGATGTAGTAACTAATAAATCCATTTTATTAGCTCCTTGTATAAATTCCGGAGATACAGCTGTTGTTTCTATACCTGCAGTAACTCCTATGTTATATTTTCCAACATTCTGAAATTCATTTGGAACTGATACTTGAATAAATACATCTGGTTGTTGTGTAATATTATCTCTAGCAATTACTTTTGAAATATTGTCATGATCTTTATTTCCTGTCTCTAATGCATTCATTGGACAATTACCCCATGGCAATGATACAACCTTTACCTCATACTTATCTGCGTTGATAAGTGCTGTTACTAAATCTCTTGTATGATTTCCGTATCCTGATCTTGTTGCAACTGGTCCTTGTACTACTATAAATGGTTTGCTCATATTATAACTCCTGGTTTTTCAATTGTTGGTACTTGTTCTATTTTAAAGATACTAAATCTCTTTCTTGGTGTCCAATTTTTAAGACAATCTTCGATTGATTCTAACATCCTTTTACTCATTCCTTTGGCAGACATATTTGACTCATCTCCTAAAACCCACTCACGTCCTGCATGTCCTCGTTGTTCTCTTTCATCAATTGACATATCATACCAATATTTAAATGCATTAGCAACTTCTTGAAAATCACATCTATCATCAAATATATAAGGCGTTAATGGAGATCCTTGTACAGATCTATTTGATGGAAATATTGGTTTAGCCCATTTTGCATGTTTTTGATATGTTCCATTATGGTTAGATGGAAAATCTGTTGTAAATTCTATCCAATCTCCATTTTCATCTTCAAATCTACAACCATCTTGTAATCCTCCTGTTACATTATTAACAATCGGTGTTCCTGCATGTAATGATTCACACCAAGAAATACCAAATCCTTCATTGGAAGCAATATTAGCTGTTATATCAGCCATATTATAATAATAATTTAAGATTCTTTGATCTACTGGTTGATCTGAAAATAATACTTTATGTTTAGGACATAATGCATTTTTAACGGCTAATAAATCTGTACCATTTTCATCTCGTATCTGTGTATGCATAAGTAATGCACATTTTTTAGCTTGTTCTGGTGTAAGTGATTCACAGAATGCATTGAATGCTAATATTAAGTCACCTGGTTGTTTTCTTCTTATATTTCTATTGTTCCAAAATATAACAAAATCTACATCATGTGCAGTTTTAAAATTAGTTTGCCATTTTGAAAATTCTTCATATTGAGCATGTAAACTATTTATTGGAAAAAAGTATTTTTCATTACATCCATGCGGCACCCATTGTACTGCCCAATCTGGTTTTGGAAATTTTTGTAAT
>TARA_R110002050_G_scaffold68101_4_pt1 | contig 24895 bp, 26 predicted proteins | sample TARA_R110002050 | Tara Oceans TARA_R110002050 (sample SAMEA4396988) | marine metagenome | biome: Polar Biome; feature: [DCM] deep chlorophyll maximum layer (ENVO:01000326); material: water (ENVO:00002006), including particulate matter (ENVO:01000060) such as... | depth 25 m
TGTACTCATTGGTGTAGTGATCGGAAAAGACCTACCAGAAAAATTCTTTAAAATAGGGATGTCGATCATTATCATAACAACAGTTTTTATGATGTATTGGTGGGATCGCAAAAAATCAAGAACAGTGCCTACTCATTGGGCATTTGCGAGTTCTATCGGTACTATTGCAGGTATTACAACAATGGTCGGTAATTTGGCAGGCGCTTTTTCGAATATCTATTTCTTGGCCATTCGATTACCAAAAAACCATTTTATCGGTACTGCCGCATGGTTGTTTCTTATTATAAACATTATTAAACTACCATTTCATTTTTTCGTTTGGGAGACGATTTCCTTTGAATCATTATCATTGAACATAATGCTCCTTCCAGGAATTTTACTTGGCTTTTTTGTAGGGGTTAGATTTATCAAATTAATTAAAGAAGCTTTTTTTAGAAAAATGATTCTAGTATTAACCGCTGTTGGTGCAATTCTCATTATGTTGGGGTAATACCAAAATTGTCTTTACCAAAGCCTTTCTAAAGACATTAGTTGAATACCGTCTATTTAAATTAGATTCGGGTTAATCTTTTTGGTGAATAAAAAATACTTTTATCTCACTAATCTAGAAATCTATTATCAAATGAATATCATTGGAAATTTCATAAAAGGGGTCATTAACGTTACTGATAAAATTACGGGCGATGACAACCCAATAGAAGAGCAAAAAGAAGTACTTAAAAAACTTTTGGAATCTGCCAAGGATACCTCTTTCGGTAAAGAGTACGATTTTGATAGCATCCTAGAAAATGAGGATATTCAGACTCCCTTCAAACTTAACGTTCCGTATTTTGACTACAAGGAAATCAATGATAATTGGTGGTATAAATTACACGAAGACCAAACGGATGTAACTTGGCCTGGCAGTCCCGATTATTTTGCGTTAAGTTCAGGGACTACTGGTAAAACCAGTAAGCGAATACCTGTTACCGACGAGATGATAGATGCCATCAGACAAGCAGGCATCAAACAAGTATTGGCACTTTCTAATTTTGATTTGCCTGCCGATTTTTTTGAAACCGGAATATTAATGCTAGGTAGTTCTACTGATTTAATAGAAAATGACGACCATCTTGAAGGTGAGATTAGCGGCATTAGCGCTAGTAATATCCCCTCATGGTTTAGTGGTTATTATAAGCCTGGAAAAGAAATCGCTAAAATTGAAGATTGGGATGAAAGAGTTGCTAAAATAGCCGAAAAGGCTCCTAATTGGGATATTGGAGCACTTAGTGGTATTCCTTCTTGGATAGAATTAATGCTTAAAGAAGTCATTAAAAAACACAACCTCAACAACATCCACGATATATGGCCAAACCTTCAGGTGTATACTTCGGGCGGCGTAGCCTTCGGGCCATACGAAAAGAGCTTTAATGCGCTAATGGGTAAACCTGTTACCGTAATTGATACCTATTTAGCTTCTGAAGGCTTCATTGCATTTCAAAGTCGACCAGAAACTGACGCCATGAAATTGGTAACCGGTAACGGAATTTATTTTGAGTTTGTTCCTTTCAATCCTGATTATATTTTAGAAGATGGCTCTCTCTCACAAGAAGCACCATCACTTACACTTTCCGAAGTTGAAAAAGGTCAGAATTATGTGTTGATTATAAGTACCGTTAGTGGTGCTTGGCGATATTTAATTGGTGATACCGTTGAATTTACCGATGTAGAACGTGCAGAAATTAAAATAACAGGACGCACTAAATTTTTCTTAAATACAGTCGGCTCGCAGTTATCGGTCAACAAATTAGATGATGCTTTACAAGATATCATGGAAACTTTTGATATGGAAATACCGGAATACACTCTTTGTGCGAAAAAATATGAAGACGGTTTCTATCATACTTGGTACTTAGGCACAACATCAAAACAAGATTCTAAAGAGGTAGCGAAAAAGCTAGACGAATCGTTAAAAGCTGCCAACAAAAATTATAAGGTTGCTCGCTCTAAAGCACTAAAAGGAGTGAAAGTTTTTATGGTTGATCCAGATACATTTTATAGTTGGAACGACAGAAATAAAAAGAAAGGTGGACAGGTAAAAATGGAACGGGTTATGAAAGAGGTAAAATTTGCCGAGTGGGAAGATTTTGTTGAGAAACAAACCTAACACACTCCCTTAATCTTTTGTTGCCATATCACGCTCCTCTACTAAAATCATAATTTCCTCTGGTGATAAGTAAAAGTTTTTGATGCGATCTACATATTTTTTTGTTAGGCCTGCTTTCTCAAGTATAAACTCTTTGGTAGACAAAATATAGGTTTCCATACCGTGCGTTACTGCATACAAATCAGCTCTACGCTCAGCCCCACGAATATATTTTTTAGAGGTTAAATAGCCGATACCAAAACCAATTAAGTTGAGACCACTTCTTTGTTCAAAATCCATCACATGGCCTAATTCATGACCTAACCAACCTATCATAATTTCAGAGGGCATATCTTTTGTATAATAAACTTTGTCTGCAATTTTTATTCTTTCACTTATCAAGATTTTATACGACCTATTCTTCTTTGATTTAAACACACTTGAAAACTTAGGCTGCGCCTGCATTGTAGACTTCTTAATGTTTTTTTTAAATTTAAATTCAATAGCCGTATTGGCAAGTTCAGGATAGTGCGATAAGGCGATTCTTGACTCTGATTCTATTACATCGGGAATTATATGTTGTGCGAATGCAACCATATTAATGTTTAAAATTATAAAAAATAAATAGTTCAAATCGATTCGAAATAAAGTTATTGTTAAAGCAACGGACTAAAGAATTTGGCTAGGCCTTCTAAAAACTTACTGAATGGAGAACGTTTTCTAAAAGCTTCAAGTTCTAGCTTTACGTCATCGGTACAATGCCGCAAAAACAATTCTTCAATCTGTGTGGCTTTATCTTGGTCATAAAGAATTGCATTCGTCTCAAAATTATGCTCAAAGCTTCTGTAGTCGAAATTACCAGATCCAACAGATACAATTTCAGTATCAATAATAATGACCTTACTGTGCGAAAAATCTGGTCTTAAATAAATATTGACCCCAACTTCTAAGAGACTGTCAAAAGTTGAAAACATACTGTACTGAGCAAGAAGAGAATCTGATTTTCTAGGAGTAAGCAAAGTAACCTTCACTCCACTTAATGCTGCAATTCTTAACGCTTCCAAAACAGGTTCGCCAGGTATAAAATAAGGGTTTGCTATACAAATATTATTTGTTGCAATATTTATCATGGCAAGATATTGCTGCATAATGGCAGGATATCTAGAATCTGGTCCACTCGAAATTATTTGGGCAATAGTATCTCCAGTGGGTTCAACTTTAGGAAAGTACCTGTCTTGAAGCAACAACTCCTCTTTTCCCGCAAAATGGTAATCTTTAACAAACACTCTTTGTAAACTATTCACCGCAGGACCCGCTATTCTTATGTGCAAATCTTGCCAAATTCCCAATTCAGAAACATCTTTCATATACTTATCAGAAACATTGAAACCGCCAGTAAATCCTATTTTTCCGTCAACAACCACAATTTTTCTATGATTTCGATAATTTAGGGTGAACAAAAGATTGCCGAACCTAATTGGCATTGTAGGAAATGCTTTTACCCCAATATCTTTAAAACGCTTTACAACTTTGCCTCGCAAAGAATTACTGCCTAGCGAATCATATAACATTCTAATTTCTACACCTTCTTTAACCTTTTTCTGAAATAGCTCATAAAAACGGTCTAATAACATGCCTTCTTCTAAAATATAATATTGAAGATGAATAAATTCTTTAGCCTCTTCAATTGCTTTAAAAATTGCATCAAATGCTTCTTCACCACTATTCAATAACGTTATATCATTACCTTCATAAGGGGCGAAATAACTATTCTTTCTAATGAGTGATGCTAATTTATCTTCCTTATAATCGTTAAACCTATGCACACTTTGTTCGCCTCCTTTTAGCTCTTTATAGGTTTCAGAATACAACCTTCTCTTTTCTGTTTGTTTTAATTTGAATAGTTTAAACTTTCTTCTGTTGATACCAAAAAGATAATATAAAAGGGGTCCAATAAATGGTAGAATTATAACAGACAATGACCAACTTACCATTTTTGTAGCCCTTGAACCATTGAAAATTATATTGACAATACTCCATAAGGTGACCGATAGATAAGCAAGCCAAAAGATAGTATTCATCGGGTTATTTTTTGTTTGTTAACAAGATACCATAATTTGAATAAGCACTGCTTTTTTAAACCTTTCAAGATACTTTTCGTTTGAAACGAGTTAAATACTTCATGAAGAACTGACTACTTTTAAAAAAAGTGATGGGAGTAATTGCTATGGATAAAAAACAGATAACACTTTATTATAGTTCGAAAAATTCATTGGGCAAACAACTCAATGCCTATGTCGAATCTTCAGATAAAAAGCATTTAACGATTGATATCTCTAAGACTAACGTTACCGGCACACAATGGGCTGAATTAGCTAATGGGCTTGGTAAAAGTCTATCTGATTTAGTGAATACCGAGCACCCCGATTATAAGACTGCCTATGGTGAAGATGATTTCAATTTAGATGATGATGGTTGGCTAAAAGTTTTAAATAAAAACCCTAGCTTACTAAAAAATGCTATTATAATTAAAGGCAAAGAGTTTATTGAATTGAAAAGTGCTTCAGATTTTAAACAATATATGGAGCCTGATAGCACAGGTATAGGAAAGCCTTATAAAAAGAACTAAATCTAAATCCTCTTGGCCATTGAATATTATGGTTAACATGTGGCTTAAGTTTTTAATAATTCTTAAAGGTTAAGTTAACCCTCAATTGTCATGACCCGATTTCTCAAATGGTTTTTAGTACTCATCATATTCTTCATCGGAGCATACATGGCTGCCGAATGGAAAATGAAAAAGGAAGTAGTAGATTTTCTAAATCGGAAAGTTCCAGACCATATCGATTTTTCTTATGACAGATTTAATATTAATCTTTTTAAAGGTGATTTAGAATTTGAAAAGGTAGAGGTTAAAAGTCTTGGTAGGCAAACATCTTCATGCGAAATTATAATCAATGCCGATAATTTATCGATAAGCGGATTTAGTTATTGGAAAATATTTTTCGAGAAATCGATTTACTTAAAAAATCTTACCTTTTCTAAACCGCACCTAAATTTCAAGACGTGTCCTAAAGATTCTAACCAAGAGAATACATCAAAATCTAACCCAATTAATCTATTAAAAGAGATTTTTATTGAAGAGCTTATTTTGGATTCTGGTATAGTTGAAATTTTGAATTCTAATGAAGAAAAAGAACTTTTATCCGTTAAATCTATCGACTTAAATTTAAAAAATGTTGCAACAGATCCCAGGGTAATTAAAAAATATGTGCCTTTCACTTTTTCAGAATACGCCATGACCATTCAACACGTAAAAGCTCCTGTGGGGAAATTTGAAGTATTGGAAATGGAAACTATGGACTTAGATAATTCATCTATACACATAACTGATATTTCATTATTTACCATACTTTCCAAATTAGAATTGAGTAAAACGATAAAATACCAAAGAGACCATCTCACATTAGATATTCCAGAAATTAGGATTGAAAATCATAATTACATTGTATCAAACGACTCACTTCAAGTCAACTTTAAATCATTGCTATTAAATGCACCTGTTTTAGAAATGTATCGTGACAAGTCTATATTGGAAAATTTTAACCGAAGACCTTTATATGCTGAATTGTTCAGAGAACTTCCTTTTAAAGTAGCTATTGATTCTGTATTAATTAAGCAAGGAATGGTGCGTTATGAAGAAAATTTACCTAACGATAAAAGAGCCGGTATTCTAAGTTTTGAAAAGATAGATGCCTCAATTGGCAACTTATCCAATTTAAAAGCGAACAAAAAAAATCTTAAAATAACGGTGGATGCCGATTTAATGGGTACGGGTGATTTTAATCTCGATTGGGAATTTAATGTTCAAGACACACGAAATGCATTCGTAATTTCTGGAGGATTATCTAATTTCAATACCGCAAACTTGAATGATTTTTTAATTCCTAATCTTAGAACAAAAACCACAGGCACTATTGACCAACTCTATTTTACTATTTCTGGTGATGAATATGCCGCTACTGGTGATATTAAAATGAATTATGAAGACTTCAAATTCCAAGTATTGAATAAGGAAAGAAGCGGTGTTAAAAAAGTACTCTCCTTCATTGGAAACTTATTTATCAATGATGGTTCAAAGGCAGATTCTGATGGTTATAGGCATGGTCATATCTCAACAGAGCGAATTAAAAATAAGTCGTTCTTCAATTATTTATGGATAAATCTAGAAGACGGCCTCATAGATGTATTAACAGGGAATGGAATGAAATAGTAATTAAATAAAAAAGGCCAGATAGTTAAACTATCTGGCCTTTCTCTTCATAACAATTTTTTAAACTAGTTGTGGTCAGTGGCATCTTCAACAGCATCTTCAACTTCTTCAGCGCCTTCTTCAATACCATCACCAACATCATCAATACCTTCTTCTATTTTCTCGCCTGTAGATTTTTCTTCTCTACAACTCGCTGCAAAACTTATAGTTATTAATGCAAATACAAGCATAATTAGTGACTTTCTCATACTATGGGTTTTTAATAATTAGGTTAACGATTTAATTGTTCAGAACAGAGATTAAAAAGTTAATTAATATCTCTGTGCCTCGTTAAACAAAATTGCCAATATTAAATCATTCTCTTTGGTTGTAAAAAATTAAATATTAACTCATCTACAATAACCTCTAAAAATATCTGATATTCAATTATTTATACACTTAGTAGTCCACATTATATAAATCTGAAAGCCGCGAATTCTCACATTTTTTACTTTATATTGTACCTTTCTATTTTAACTAACGAATGGGTGCAAAAAAGGAAATTAAGGAGTTAAATGTAATCGATGTAGTCAAAGATATTGCCAACAGGCTAAAGGTTGATTACCAAGAAGAGAACAATGAAATTTGTATGGATATACCTCAAGAAGCAGGTACGGGCCATATTAAAGCAATTACTTTTTCTCATGGTGTAGGTGTCATGGATGTTGATATACGTTTAAAAAATGAAGTGCGATTTGTTCTTAACCAGTCTATAGTAAAGCCTCTTGAAATCGTATTTAATAGAGAGACAACTTTATTGCACGAGTTTGAAGGTCAAGAAAAACAAACGGAAATAAAGCATTTAGAAAGTGCTATATTTTCATGTAATAGTAAGTATGCCAATGTTCTCACCCTAAAAGCGAATGAGCCCATCTGTTTTTTTAATCTTGAAATAAATAGAAAGCTTTTTGAAGAAAAAATTGAATCTTTTCTTCCTGAAATGAATGAAGACTTAGAAGGTCTTTTTAGGGATGTAAACGGTATCAACCTCTTTTTTCATAAAGACCATTATAGCTTGGACATTGCAAAATGTATTGAAGAAATAAATGAATCTGAAGACTCAGGATTTACCAAAAGTGTATTCATTGAAGGTAAATGTTATGAAGTACTCGCGCATCATTTGCGGCAATATGTAGATGATTCCTCACCTGATGAAAAGCGAACTATTTTAAGACAATCTACTGTTGTAAAAATTGAAGAAGCCGCCAACATTATAGATGATACTTTAGAACAAGCTACCAGTATCATTAATTTATCAAAAAAAGTTGGACTAAATCAAAACACGCTACAGAATGGTTTTCAAAGTTTATTTGGCCTGTCTGTTAAAGAGTATACTCAAAACAAAAGAATGGAATTGGCTCGCCATTTAATGGAAAATACAGCCTTGAATATCACAGAAATTACCTATAGAATTGGAATTAATTCTAGAAGTTATTTTTCTAAATTATTTAAAGAGCGGTATGCTATGACCCCTAAACAATATCTTCAAAAGTTAGCATCCAACAATGAGGGCAAAACTGAAACCATTTAATATAGTTTCTAAAAAAAATATCAATTTTTAACATTTTCAATAATCTTAAAAGTGCGTATTTGTGTTAATTAACATTTCATAAATGTTAACGCAATTATCTGATATCCAGTTTTTTTGCATTTAAGCTTAAGCGTTAGATGACAATTAGACAATGAAAGAGTTATTTATAAAGGGTTCTAATCCCAAAACAATATTTTCCCAAATTCATTCATGTATTAATGGTGATAGAAGAGAAGACTGGGGTGAAACCGTATTGACCTTTAATAATGAATTTGGTAAAGGCGCACTACGAACAATAAGTTTCAATTGGGGAATTTCTCTAATTGATATTGACATACTACTTAATGACGACACTGCGCTCATTTTTGATAATGTGGAATTGTCACCCATAGAGTTCATTTTTATAACACAAGGTTATTTTAATTATAGCGAAAACAATACTGGTTCTTTTACTACTCTAGAGCAATTTCAAAATAACATTATATCACCTAAGCGTAGCTCTAAGAAAACTTTTATATTTCCGAAAGGTGTGCACTTGAAGGTCAATTTTATTAGAATAAACCGAAAGGAGTATTTAAAAAAGAAGAATAACAACGTTTGTTACTTAAATGACTTATTAGTGGCATTGTTCAATGATGAAATTGGTGAAACAGCGTACCAGCATAGCGGCAATTATAGTCTCAGAATAGCAGATGAAATTAAACTATTAAATAACGTTCAAGATAGCGGTATGCTACGATCGCTTTCTATAGAAGGTAGACTCTATCTCATATTATCGTTGCAATTATTGGAACATAAAAATTTTGAAGAAAAAATGAACTTGCCCGAAGCAATTTCTAAAGATGATATTGCTAAAATTCATAAGCTAACCACTTATATTTTAAACCACATCTCTGAAGATATCTCGATAACCATCTTAAGCACAGAATCTGGTTTAAACCAAAAAAAGCTTCAACTCGGATTTAAAATATTATTTTCAAAAACCGTCAACGAATATATACGACAACTGAAATTAGAGATTTCAAGAGACCAACTTAAAAATACTGATTTGTCGGTTTCTGAAATTGTTTATTCCATAGGTATAAAGAGTAGAAGTTACTTTTCCAAAATCTTCTTTGAAGCCTATGATATTCTCCCAACAGATTATAGAAAACATTTAAGGAATAAGAAATCCTCGTTAAACTAATCTTCAGGGTGCTCATTTGACATCAACATACTGTCGTATGAAATATCTTGGTTGAAGAGGCTTTTTGCAATGGGTTTTATTCGTAATTCTGTTGTATGAGATGATTTCATTATCGTTTTAACTTGGCACGGTTCCGTACTATCAGATAGCCAGGCTTCCTTATCTTCATGCCCAACTATAATGGGCATATAATCAACTAAGTTCTGATAATCAACTATTTTATCTTCAAGTGGCCCCGTTAGTATGGAGCACGTGATAAAACCGTCTTCCAACACGGTATAAATACCGGCTAGATATAACATCTTCTCGTTTCTCGGACATATGAAATAAGGATAAATTTCTCCATTTTTTAAAATGGAGGTAAAGAACCCGGTTACAGGTATAATACATCGACCATTACTGAGAGCATCACGATACCATAATTCAGATTCTAATGTGGCAGAATTTATATTAAGGGTGTTGGTTAACTTTTGAAATAATTCCCAATCATCATTGTAACTCTTCGGCAGCAAACCCCATATAGCAAGAGAAATAACCTGTGAATCTGCCATAGTAATAATGGGTATAGAAACTTCGTCTAATCCGTTTATTACAACTTGAGGAGTATAAAAGTTGGGGTACTTGAACAAAGCTTTTACTTCACGCTGTATCTCTTTCATATCTGCTGTATTTGAAATTTTAAAATACATATCAATCTTTAGCTTTTATGAGCAAGTTCGCTAAATATCATCATAGTTATTATTGCAGAAAAACAAAAAGCTAACCCATTAAAATAAGTAGATTATTATACAATTTGTTTGCGTATTTTTTATCTAATTTATGTCTTACAAAACTTGATATTACTGTTAAAAAGAATATGTTCTGCCCGATAAAGTATTTTTAAGACATAAAAAAAGAGGCCATAAAAGCATCTTTTCATTAAATGAAATAATATTTATCTTAAATCTTCTAATATTTTTATGTTAGCAAGACCACCTTCAATAGCTTTTTTTTGACTTATCAATACCGCTGCAGTTTTAGATGGTAACGAAATATCTTCTAAAACCACTTTATACTCTTCTACTGATGCTTTTTCACCTCTAATCGCTTCTTCTAACATTGCTTCTGCACTATCTAATTCGAATAGCGCTTTTACATTCATCCACGCTCTATGTGCCTTGGCCGTAATGCTATCACCTTTGTCCATATTTTGACCTAAAGATATTTTTGCTTTTTACTCATGTCCAAAATCATATCGTTGTTCCGCCTTGTTTTAAAAAAGATTCTAGTTGCTTATACTCTGTATTTTCTGCTGCTTTTTTAAAACCTTTTTCAGCATCATATGTTTTTTCTAAAGGGCACATCAGTAAAATGGTCATGGGGCAATGGCACAGCTGAAGGTAAAGTAGAAGAAACGTATGCCTCTAAAATCACCAAAACCATTAAAGGAAATGAGGTAACGCGAAACGGAGAAAAGGACAATAAAGCTTTATACAAGAACATGGCGATTATGTTCCTAAAAATGAAAATGAAGTAGAGCGTGTAGACTAAATGATTTTATTTAATCTCTAAATCCGATAAAGGATTAAATTCTGAAAACAGGATGAATTACCTTTTTCATAAGTCCATATTAAATGGATTGCATTACAATTTTATTGGAACGAAGACAGTTGAAAATCATATAATCTATACCTTTCAAACCAATATTATTAAGACAACTTATGAAAGGATCACCAATGTTAATATGTATACCCGACATAAGTGGTTTTACAGAATTTATGAGCGAAACCGACTTTGAGTTAAGCTCAAAAATAATTCCGGCGCTATTGAACCAGATAATTTATACCAATGAAATCGGACTTAAAGTTTCTGAAATTGAAGGGGATGCGGTTCTTTTCTTTAAAACTGGAAAGATGCCCAGCTTAGAAGCATTAATTAATCAATGTAGAATATTCTACACCGAATTTTATAAAGAATTACAAGCACTCCGGATAAAACATAAAAATGATAAAGATTCTGAAACCATACCTGAAATATTAGGGCTAAAAATAATCTTGCATTATGGTAAAGAAATCGCTTTGACCAAAGTTGGAAATAGCATAAAATTATTTGGTGAAGACTTGATTGTTGCCCACAAGCTTTTGAAGAATAAAATTAGAATGAACGAATATTTACTCTTAACTGAAGGCTTGACCAATTATTATAAAGAAAATAATTTAGATAATCAGTTCGATTGGGGTTCGTTAAAACAGAATTCTATAGAATATGATCATGTTGGTGAAATAAACTACTCTTATATTAACTTAAAGCCACTGGTTAAATAACCTCATTTTACATTACGTTAAATAGTGTTAATGGGTCGACAAAAATCGCTTCTGAGTCAACAAAATATGTTAAGGACAATTACTTTTATAGTAGAATTAAAAAACATATTATCATGAGTTATTTAGATATTAAATCGAAAGATATAGAACCAATTGTAAAGGAATTAAACACTTTATTGGCAGATTATAATTTATATTATCAAAACTTAAGAGGTTACCACTGGAATGTTTCAGGAAAAAACTTTTTCGACCTACACATTAAGTTCGAAGAGCTATATACCGATGCAAGAATTAAAATTGATGAAATTGCAGAACGTATTTTAACTTTAAGACATAACCCAACAAGTGAGTTTTCAAAGTATTTTGAAATGTCATCTATTAAGGAAACTTCTTCGCTTATTTCAGATGTTGAAATGGTAAAGCATATTCTTGACCAACATGAAATTTTACTTAAACAGATGAGCAAAGTGGTAAAAAAAGCTGAAGCTGCAGGTGATGAAGGAACAATAGATATGATAGGCGGTTACATTGGAAGTATCGAAAAAGTAAGTTGGATGCTTGATGCCTGGACAAAAGAGTAATTATTCAATAAACGTATATAAAAAACACCTCTTAGTTAAGAGGTGTTTTTTGTTTTTTCCTGATAGCTAAAAAAGTCCCTTAATATTATTCGATACTACTTGACTATTTTTCGCATTAAATAAATCATACCGAATTTCTTTGCTGCAGAAAATGCTGTAGACACCCAATTATATGGGCTTAAATCTTCTTGAACATCTTGTTTCAACCCTTTAAGCTCCTCTAAAGCAATTTCACGTTCTAACTTTAAGCGTTTTAAATTATACTCTATTTCATCAAAATTCTTGTACATAATTCTTTAGCTAAAAAATTTAACCGATAGTTTTTTCACAAGCATATTATCAATCTTTCTTCTAAAAATATACGCTATAATCAATAATACAATAAACAAGGCTCCGGCAATTAAACATGCCGCAACCATACTTTCAAGTATATTTCCTAAATAAATAATACCGGCAACAGTTAAGAATATAAGTGCCAAAAAACCAAGACCACCTATAACTGCCATTTTCAGCAGCATACCGGTGGTCATTGTCAATTGTTGAAACACTTTTAGTCTATAATACTCTTGAGTTTTCTTATAGTATACCTCGCCTACGTCAATAGCCTTATTAGAGGTTTCGTTAAGTGAGTCAATAATTCCCATTTATACTGTTTTCTGCAATTTCTTATTTTTTGACTTCAATTCAGCCAATTTCTTCTCTAACGTTGAAATTACATCTTCGGTTTTATAACTTAAATCAGAAACTAAAGACTCTACTCTCGTGTCTAATGTTTCTCTTTCGTCCGAAACTCTTGATGCAACTCTGTTTTTTAAATCAATTGCACTTTCTGTAAAATTATCTCTCGTTGCCGCTGCTTGATCCGCAATTAATTTTCTTGTATTCTCACCTTTATCCGGTGCATAAAGAATTCCTAATGCCGCTCCTATAGCAGAACCTGCAATAATAGCTAGTAATGTATTTCCGCTGTTGTTCATATTTATAAATTTATGATTAAACTTTTTCTTAAATCACGTAGAATCAACTTCTACCCTAACAAAGGTCATCTATTTTTCTATCATAGCTTAACTCTAAACCATGAAATATTAACGGTAATAAAGGCCTAAAAGGGTTAAGAATAAAATGAAACGAATTAATGGAACACGACCATATCTTATAAATTTGCTTCATGAAAAATTTTCAATCAAGAAACCCATATAACGGCGATATATTAGAAACATATTCTAATGATACCGAAAATACTATTACTGCCAAATTGGATAAAGCATTGGCTATAGAGGCTTCTTGGGCCAATGTACCAATAGAAGAAAAATGCGAACTACTAACAAAAATAGCAGATTTACTTTTAGACAGGAAAGAGGAATATGCCGAGTTGATTACAAAAGAAATGGGCAAACCTATTTCTCAAAGTATCGAAGAAATTAAAAAATGCGCTTGGGCCTGTGATTTCTATGCGCTAAATGCAGAAGATTTATTAGCTGATGAACTGATTGCCACTGATGCAGATGAAAGTTTCATAAGTAACGACCCTTTAGGATGTATTCTAGCAATTATGCCTTGGAACTATCCTTTTTGGCAGGTAATTCGCTTTGCTGCACCAACGTTGACCGCAGGCAATACCGCCCTTTTAAAACACGCCCAAAATGTTACTGGTTGCTCAATTGCCATAGAGAAATTATTTATTGATGCCGGTTACCCCAAAGGTTGTTTTCAAAGTATTAAGACCGAACATGAAGAAATAGAAAAATTGATAGCAAATGATGGTATTAAAGCCGTGACACTAACAGGTAGTGAAAAAGCAGGTAAATCAATTGCAAGAACTGCAGGTGAAAATCTTAAAAAAACAGTTTTGGAATTAGGTGGTAATAATGCATGTATTGTATGGGAAGATGCCAATTTAAAAAAACATATGGATACGATGGTGAGTGCTAGAATGCAAAATACCGGTCAAAGCTGTATCGCGGCAAAACGTTTCATCGTCTGCGAAGATATTTATGATTCATTCTTAGAGCAATTTACTGAAAAAGTAAAAGCCTTAAAAATTGGCGACCCAATGCAAAAAGACACCTTTATAGGGGTAATGGCCAGAGAAGATTTGGCAAAAACTTTACAAGAACAAATAGATGTTTCAATCAAAAAAGGAGCGAAAGTTTCCTTAGGAAACAAGCGTGATGGAGCATTCTTTTCACCAACCATATTAACTAATGTTAAGGTAGATATGCCCGTATTTGAGGAAGAAACATTTGGACCTGTAGCTGCAATAATAAAGGCAAAAGACCGAAAAGAGGCTATCGAAATGGCTGCTAACTCTAGACTAGGACTCGGTAGCATGTTGTTTACTGAAGATATCGATGAAGCAATGAACGTTATTTCTGACATTCCAGATGGTGGTTTCTTTGTAAATGATATGGTGAAATCTGACCCAAGATTACCATTCGGCGGTACAAAAGCTTCAGGATATGGAAGGGAATTATCTAGAGAAGGGATCTTAGAATTTGTCAATAAAAAGACAGTATACATTAAAAAATAGAACATATGAAAGAAGGAACAGAACAAACAAAATTTGTAAAAGAGGAAGAAGAAAAAACAAATCAGTTTATTCTTCAAAAAAACACGAAAACAAAATTAGGGGTAGCCATAATTATGGCATTTCTAGTTATTCTAATTATTGGCATTATCATTTCAAATGTTTTTTTAAATAATTAGAATAGATACCAAATCGAAGATCAAACAAAATCTCATCTATGACCAACCAGTCTTTTCAATCTAAATTCACGAATTTGAATTTTATAAAATTTGCAGGCATTCTAATCATACTATTAGCCATATCTTCTTGCGCAACTTTAGAGGAGCAAAGTAATATTGCTGAAGAAAATATAAGTACAGGCAAAAAAATTACGTATTCTTTTTATATCGCTGGCGGATTAGGTAATGCTTCATCCATTTCTAACAATTCACTTTTAGAACGATTTAAAGATGAACTAAATGAGGCACCGGTAAATAGCACATTGGTCTTTACGGGAGATAACATTACTCCAATTACCGAAAATTGGGAAACGGACAGCCTTTTAATAGAAAAGCAGTTGAATCTTACTGCTAACTTTAAAGGAGAAACGGTTTTCTTACCAGGCAATAATGAATGGAAAAGCTATGAACTTGATAAGATTGAAAGGGTTGAAAATTACTTGAAAGATGTTGATAGAGAAACTACTAAAGTAGCACCTAATAACGGTTGCCCAATCGACTACAGAGTTATAAACGATGAATTAGATTTAATATTAATTGACTCTAAATGGTTTGTTTCTAATTGGTCAAGAACCGAAGGCATCAATAGCAAGTGTGCCGATATTATTACCCGAAGAAGATTTATGGAAGAGTTAGAAGGCTATATCGGTGATGGCCAAGGTAAAAATATTGTTATCGCCATGCATCATCCTGTTTTTACCAATGGTATTTATGCCGGCAAAACAACCACAAAAGATCATTTAAAACCATTTCTGGTGTATGGTACTATTAAAAATACCGTTATGGATTTAGGTGCTTTTAACCCTGAGCACGTAAACTCTAGAAGATATAATTATTTAAGAATAGCAGTAAGTGCCCTAGCGCAAGCAAATGATAGAATTACCTTAATTTCTGGTCATGAAGAAAGTCTTCAGTTACTTGAAGGTGGTGGTATACATCAAATTATAAGTGGCTCTCTAGGTTCTAAAAGTGCTACTAAATTAAGCCCTGGAAAAATTACTGCCATTGGTGGTACTATAGATTTTCAGGGAGAATATGCTTTTGGTGATCGAGGATTCGCTCGTTTAGATTATTTTGAAGATGGAAGTTCTGAGGTTACATTCATTTCTGAAGATAATTTATCTTCAAGTACGACATTACCGGTTTTACCTAAACTAGAAGCTAAAAAGCAGTTCAATAATTTCACCATTAACAACACCAAAATTGAAAAAGCGAAAATTTTGGATGACCCGAATGATTATAATAAAAGTGGATTATATAAATTTTTATGGGGAGAACGTTACCGTAAGTATTTTGGTGAACCTGTAGAAGCGCCTGTGGTAAATTTAGACACGCTATATGGTGGGCTAAAAGTTGTGAAAGAAGGTGGAGGCCACCAGTCATTTTCTTTGCGTTTAGAAGATGTTAATGGCAAACAATACGCGATGCGCTCTTTGCGTAAAAGTGCTCTGAAATTTCTAAAATTCAAATTACCTGGGATTTCTTACAACACTGCAGATTATCAAGATACTTGGGCAGAAAAAGCAATTTCAGACTTTTTTACCACTGCACATCCGTATATGCAATTGGTAATCGATCCATTAGCTGCATCTGCTGAAATAAATCATTCTGATACCGAACTATTCTATGTACCTAAACAAAAAGGTCTAGAAGAATACAATGAAGATTTTGGTGATGAACTGTATTACATAGAACGAAGACCATCCGAAGAACAAGCAAATTATAAGGGATACAGAAGAAGTATTGATACAAATTCTGGCAAAGTGACAGATTATGAAAGTACTACCGATATGCTTGAAAAAATCAAAAGCGATGAATCTTATTCAGTCGATGAAAGAGGTTTAATACGTGCTAGAATTTTTGATATGCTGATAGGCGATTGGGACCGCCACCAAGACCAATGGAGATGGGTCGAATATGAAAGCCCCGAAGGTGAAAAAGAATTTATGCCTATACCTAGAGACCGTGACAACGCTTTTCCTAGATTCGATGGCAAAATAATACCCTTTATTCAATGGTTTGTGCCGAACTCAAAAAACTGGGAGACCTTTGATGAAGAGGTAGACAATGTAAAATGGCTTAACCTTTCTGGCAATAGGTTAGACAGAACATTGTTAACGTCTTTCGGTCCTCAAGTTTGGGCAGAAGAAGCGAATGCAATTCAGAATGGAATGACGCCCGAAGTAATTGAAAAAGCATTTAATCGGCTACCTGTAGTAGTACAAGATGAGACTTCAGAATTCATCAAAGAAAGCTTAATACAAAGGCTTATCACGTTACCAAAAGTTGCTAAAGAATATGCAGAATATTTGAATAAAATCGTTGCGATTCGCGGAACTGAAAAAGATGACATTTTCACCATCACCAAATCTAGTAATGGAGATACCAAGGTAACCGTAAAACGAATTTTATCTGATGAAAAAAACGAATTGATGTATTCTAGAACATTCAACGACTCATTGACCAAAGAACTATGGATCTATGGTCTTGGCGATGATGACGTTTTTGTTGTTGAAGGAAATGGGAACTCACGCACAAAACTTAAAATTATTGGTGGTTACGGTAAAGATACCTACACAATTGAAAATAAAAAGAAGGTTAGAATTTATGATTGGGCCCACGAAAAAATCAAATTCGAGCAGGTAAAACCAATTAGTGTTTTAACCAATAATTATAAAACGAATACCTACCATTTTAGATACTTTTCCCCCAATATGAATATTTTAGTGCCAACATTAGGCTTTAGAACAGATGACGGCATGTTTTTGGGTGCCTCGAACACCTATACCAAAAATGGAATTAATGGTAATCCGTTTCGCCAAAAGCACAGTATAAGTGCCAACTACTTTTTCGACTTTGAAGCTGCTGAAATTGCTTATTCCGGTAAATACGGAAGTATATTCCCAGGTTGGAATTTCGAGCTAGATGCATACTATACGAACGACCGTTATGTCAGTAATTTTTTTGGATATGGAAATGAAACCATAAATAATGAAGATGCTGTTGGAAGGGATTATTATAGGGCAAGAATTCAACGGTTTAATGCTAGCGCCGGTTTAGCATTTTATAGCCTTCGAGTAAAAACTATTTTTGAATCATTTAAGGTCGCAGATAACCCAGGAAGACTATTTAATCGGGCTAATTTAGATGAAGCTCTTTTTGATAACCAAAATTATGGAGGTATAGAATTAAATGGTGAATATGACCGTGACGATGCAGGCGATTTTCCTTCAAAGGCAATTTACTTCGGTTTTTCCGCTGGTTATAAAACAAACCTTAGCTTTAATTCGAACAAATTCGGTTATGCTTCTCTAAAAATTGGTCTAGATCATAAATTGGAATCCTCTGGTACGTTGGTTTATAGTACAATGGCAGAATATAAAGGATTATTCGATTATAACGATGTTTATTTTTACCATACTCCGGCATTAGGTGGTCGCAATGGTTTACGTGGTTTTAGAGATGAGCGATTTACCGGTAAATCATATTTTTATCAATCGTCAGATTTAAAATTAAAACTTAAGCGCTATGTAACGGCAGTTTCACCAGTAACCATTGGTATGTATGGTGGTTTTGACTATGGTAGGGTTTGGATGCCTAATGAAAACTCTAATGTGTGGCATACATCGCAAGGTGGCGGCTTTTGGATTAGTAGTTTAAAAGCATTAACTTTTAATATCGGATATTTTAATTCTAAAGAAAGCAACCTGATTCAAGTAGGTTTCGGACTCTCCATTTAATATAGGTGCTTTAAATTTGTTATTTCTAACGTTATTTTTCAATCAAAAAACATGTCAACATTAGTTACTAAAGCAGAAGATTTCGCCACCAATAAACTGACCTCCAATAATGGTGTAAAATATCTGTATCATAATCTTAGGCACACACAACGTGTGGTTGAAAGTACTTTAGAATTGATTAAGGGTGAAAAAGTAGAAGACAAAAATGCTGAACAGCTTTTAGTCGCTGCTTGGTTTCATGACCTTGGTTATACCGTATCTTATAATGACCACGAAAAGCACAGCTGTGAATTTGCTAAAGAATTTTTGGGTAAGAATGATTGTACTTCAACATTTATAAATGAGGTCTGTTCACTTATTATGGCTACGGTATCAGATTATGAGCCAAAAAATAACCTTGAGAAAATTATGCGTGATGCAGACTCTTCTCATTTTTCGGCTAAAAGTTTTATGGCAACTTCAGAATTACTACGCGAAGAACTTGCCTCTATTGGAAGGCGAAAATATACGATTGCGGACTGGAGAGAAGAAAACATAGGTTTACTAAGAACAAAGCATCGTTTTTATACTGAATACGCATTAGATAATTGGCAAAAAGGTAAAGACAAGAATATTAAGCGACTCGTTAAGGCGAAAAAAAAGAACAAGGATTTAATTAAGAAAGAAAGTTTAAAGGCCCAATTTAAAGGTGAGCTACCAGATAGGGGAATACAAACCTTGTATAGGGTAACTTTACAAAATCATTTAAAGCTTAGTGATATTGCCGATACAAAAGCGAACATACTTTTATCGGTCAATGCGATTATTATTTCAATGGCCTTGGCGAACCTTATACCAAAGCTGGATAATCCATCGAACGATTATCTTATTTATCCTACATTTATTTTTATTGTTTTCAGTGTAGTCTCTATGGTCATGTCAATTTTGGCGACCAAGCCTAATGTAACCTCAGGCCAGTTTACTGAAGAAGAAGTAACATCAAAAAAGGTGAACCTTTTATTCTTTGGTAACTTTCATAAAATGAAGTTGGCAGAATATGAATGGGCAATGGCTGAACTTATTAAGGATAAGGACTATATCTATAGCTCACTTACCAAAGACCTTTATTTTCTAGGAATTGTTTTAGAAAGAAAGTATCGATTACTAAGGTGGACGTATACCATCTTCATGACTGGTATGGTACTATCGGTTATTGTCTTTGCAATTGCATTAAAATTCTATGGCCCTGAACGCGTATTGGAATTACCTGTTATGCAACCATAATAGGCAACTAAGTATTCATTTTTATTACCATACTTCTAAGGCTTCAATTACCAACAATTGTTCTGATTTTGAACTTTTTATGTCTGGCGCCTTTATTAGAAGTATAGAACATATAATAAATAAAACCAAACTCCTTCGCCTGTAAGGCCGAAGCAACATAACATATTTTTTGAAATTTGGCCCAGTAGCTTGCTCCTGAACACATCATACGTAGTTCGTAACTAGTATAAAGAACAAAATCTTTAAGTGTGGTAGATTTTAGTTTAGTACGTGCTGCTTGAATTACCAAAAGTTCAGCGTGCCCTGTACAATCGAATAGGGTTTTTTACCTTGTTGAAACCTTACTCTATAATTTTCCCATCTTTCACGATTATAGCACCGAATACACCTCTATCATTTTCTTTTCCCAATTTGTCCAAATAAATGGCTCTGCGCATATAATGTATGTGACTTGCATTCATTTACAAAAAGTATAAAACTTTAATTATCGCTCAAGTGCTAAAAAGACAAAGCATAGCAAAATACCAATAGCGGCGATTACGATCGTAAACTTTATTGCTTTTTCTAAGGATGTTACTTTCTTGGAAGTATCTACGTTTACTCTTGTCATAAGGTAGTTTTTTAATGGTTGCCATTACTACAAAAATAGAATCAACCATTTATACTTTTTGACTTGACAAAGTAAATTGTTGCCTGTATTAAATATGCGCTAACTTATTGAAATATTGTAAGATAAATTCCGTTTTTTGAATTGGCCCACTATAGATTACCGATGTTCTCATTAAAAAATAAACCGCGAAATGGTAAAAAATATTGCTAGTAGTATTTAGGCAATCGGTTTCTTGAAATATAAAAAAGATACTTCAATTAACTCTTAGAATAATTGAATCACCGCAGTGGAAATAGAACATCGTTATAAAGGCATACGCTCTCCACTTAAATTTAAGGTAAGTGTTTTTGGCTGTATCCGAGAATGTGTTGAAGCTAAAGGAAAAGATTTCGGTTTTATTGCAGTTGATGACGGATGGAAGGAAGCTATAGAAACACCTGAAATACGTGAACGTTATACACATTTCGTGAATTCACAAGAGACCGATAGTAAACTCGAATTTGTAGAGCTAAGGAAATAAAAAATGCCAAAAAAATAGGCTTAAGTATTGATAATTAGCATTTTAATAAATTAAAAAACAAAAAATTATACCTTTACCTGTTTTAAACACATATGAAAGTGTAACTGAGAGTGATGTAAAAGTCAAGTTTAAAGCCGCACCGATATCTAAATTTCCTAAAAATGGCGGCGCTTGTATTAAATACGGGGACAAACGTATAGCCATCTTTAATTTCACACGAGAAAAGGCGGGGTATACGTGTCGAAATCTTTGTATGAATAAGATGGAAAATGGCACTTTCAAGAGGTAAAATCGGAGAAGAAAATATGAAAGCAAAAGCTGCCTGACCATTATATAAAATACATTCTCTTTAAAAACAGGTAAAACTTAAATGGAACCTTAGATGCAATTGCCAGGTATCCCGCAAAAATAGAGGATGGCTTTGTGTATGTTGGCTTTTCTGAATAGCTTTGAGCCAACACAAATTTTATGGCGACTACAGATAAATTAGCGGTAGCATTTCATCATTTTGATGCAGCCAATACCCAAGATCCCAATACCGAAATTTTTGAGGGTACAACATACCCTAAAGAAGTACTGTATGGAATTCGAATGACAGCGCGTTTAAATGAGTTTGCTCCAAATGCATCAGAAGCATTGATGCTTACTGCTCGCTGTCAGCACATTTGTAGATGGAAAATTTCTAGGGAATCATATGATATGAATCGTGAAGGATACTTGAAATGGCGCCAAGATTTGAAAAAATTTCATGCCAGAAAAGCCTCGTCAATTTTACAAGAAGTAGGATACAATCGAGAAACAATAGACAAGGTCTGTTTTCTCTTAGAGAAGAAACAGCTTAAAAAGAATGAAGAAACACAAACCTTAGAAGATGTTATTTGCCTAGTCTTTTTAGAGCATTATTTTGAACCTTTTGCCCAGAAACATCCTGAAGATAAAACCATTGATATTCTAAAAAAAACGTGGCGAAAAATGTCAGTAAAAGGTCAAGAGGTAGCACTTAAGCTACCCTTATCAAAATTTGCCTCAGAATTAATTTTTAAAGCTTTAAGTCAATAAAGTTATCCAAGATTTAATGTTGATTAAATAAATAATATTGCACATGGAACGGAATGAGCTTTACCCAGTTTTTTTAAAAGTATCCAACCTTCATATTTTAATTGTGGGAGGCGGCAATGTTGCTCTTGAGAAATTATCTTTCTTGTTAAAATCGAGTCCGAATGCGCAGGTTGAAATGGTTTCACCAATGTTTAGGGAAGAGACTATTGCATTGGCCAATAAGTTCCATATTAAAATGAATGTGGCACCTTATGATGCATCTTATTTAAAAGGTAAACATATGGCTATCGCTACCACAGATAATGTGCCGGTAAACGAGCAAGTATATCACGATTGTAGAGCGCAACAAATACTGGTAAATGTCGCTGATAATCCTCCATTCTGTGATTTCTATATGGGTGGTATAGTAACGAAAGGCAATGTAAAAGTGGCGATTTCTACCAACGGTAAATCGCCCACAACCGCAAAGCGATTACGTCAATTTTTTGAAGATGTTATTCCTGAAAACATCGATGACCTTGTAAAGAACCTCAACGAATATCGAAAGACCATAAAAGGTGATTTTGAAGAAAAAGTAGAAACACTTAATGAGTTTACCAAAGGGTTAGTGAACAAGAAAAATGACCGATAGCTAGCCTTTTTTATTTCTTCCGAGTATTCGCTTAAGAATTTCTTTAGATAGGGAGTTTAAATTTATATTATGAAAATTCTAATAGTAGAAGACGAAAAAGCCCTGCTACAATCTATCGCCAATTATTTGGAAAAAGATGGAAATATATGCGAGACCGCATCTACCTATGAAGATGCTCTTTATAAAATTGACCTTTACGAGTATGATTTGTTAGTGCTCGACATTAATTTGATTACTGGCAGTGGTCTAGATATTTTAAAGCTTTTAAAGAAAAATAAAAAAGAAACGGCAACCATCATAATTTCTGCGAATAACTCGTTAGAGGATAAGTTAAAAGGACTCGATTTAGGGGCAGATGATTATCTGACCAAGCCATTTCATTTGGCTGAATTGAATTCTCGAATTAAAGCAGTTCTAAGAAGAGGAAAATTTGGGGGCACTGAACGGTTAGAGTTTAATGAAATTTCAATCGATACTAGGTCAAGAACCGCTTATATTAAAGATGATGTAATGGCACTTACGCGTAAAGAATACGACTTGCTTTTGTTTTTCATTACCAACAAAGGAAGGGTTCTTTCTAAAGAAATAATTGCGGAGCATCTATGGGGCGACCATAGTGATATGGTAGATAATTACGACTTTATCTATGTTCACATCAACAACCTACGTAAAAAACTGACCGATGCCGGTGCAAAATATATTAAAACTGCCTATGGTAGTGGGTATAAATTTATGGAAGACTAAGGAATGGCCGAACTTACTAAAAAGATAAAATTACTGCGAAAGACCTCTAAAACATTTCTTTGGATCAGTCTTGTTTTAATGGTGTTCAGCACTATCGGGCTTTACTTTTATGTTAGGAATCTTTTACAGGATGAGGTAGAAGAAGAGCTTCGTTCTACCGAAGCGAGAATTGAAAGTTCAATTTCTGAAAACAGTATTATTTACCAGCTTCCTCCTATAGTTGAAGTTGAATCGGTCTCGAACTTAGGGTTTGAACATTTAAAGGATACCTTAATTTTTGACCCATCACAAGATGAAATAGAAGAGTTTCGAGAATTAATTACCTATGCTAAAATTAACGACCAAAATTACCGCATAACGGTTCGCGCTCTTATTGTAGAATCGGAAGATATTTTGATAGCCGTCGTTATTTCCTATCTCATTGTCATTTTTTTTGTGTTCATTTTCCTTTTCTATTTGAATAAATCAAGAACTCAAAAATTATGGAATCCGTTTTTTAAGAATTTGGAGCAGATGAAGCTTTTTTCGCTGACTTCTGAAACTCCGATTTCATTAATGGATAGTGATATTTTAGAATTTTCTGAACTCAATACAGAAATAACCACGTTGACCGACAAAGTTCGGTCAGACTATAAAAATCTGAAACAATTTACAGAAGATGTTTCCCATGAACTTCAAACCCCTTTAGCGATAATTCAAGCTAAAGTAGATACCATTATAAATGGCGAGGCCCTTAATGATATACAATTTGAACAATTATCATCCATTCAAAATGATATTCAACGTCTGAAACAATTAAATAAAAAACTTGGCTTAATTTCCAAAATTGAAAATGACCAATTCACGAACATAAGTCCGTGCAACCTAAACCACATTCTAAAAGATAGAATTGAAAATCTATCTGAACTTTATCCATCAGAAATTATATTTGAAAGCAATGAAGATGTTATTCTTTTAATGGATGCCCATCTTGCAGAGGTTCTTTGCAACAACTTACTTTCAAACGCCATAAAATACAACTTACCTAATACGCCGATAGTGATGGTTCTAGAAAAAGATTCACTCTCTGTTCGGAACAAAGGCATACGCGCCATATTAAAACCAGACCAATTGTTTCAACGATTTTACAAGGAGTCAGATGAAGTAAAGTCTACCGGGCTAGGCTTAGCCATTGTAAAAAAAATATGTGATTTATATGGTTTTCAACCTTCCTATAGGTTTACCAACAACGAACATCATTTTACCATTTCCTTACCAAAACAATAGAGTTCTTAAAACTATCTTTAGATTCTTACCCTATAATTGCTCTCAAAAGTTAATTTTATGCATAAGTTTTTAATTGTTTTACTATTTTTTTTCTCCCTTACCACTACATTTTCTCAAAGTTTAGTAAATGTTACTGGCCAATTACATGATGCAAATACCTTAGAAAATTTAGCTTTTGCTAACGTTACGGTCCAAAACTCTACCGATAATTCTATGGTAACCGGTGCGATAACCGATGACAATGGACGTTTTGAGATTTTAGGCCTGTCCACAGGAAAA
>TARA_R110002050_G_scaffold184989_1_pt1 | contig 24841 bp, 18 predicted proteins | sample TARA_R110002050 | Tara Oceans TARA_R110002050 (sample SAMEA4396988) | marine metagenome | biome: Polar Biome; feature: [DCM] deep chlorophyll maximum layer (ENVO:01000326); material: water (ENVO:00002006), including particulate matter (ENVO:01000060) such as... | depth 25 m
AACTACAATCTTTGCTTAAACACAACTTTTGATCTTGATCCGTTTGTATGCGGTACTGTATGCGGTCTGCAATATATCAAAAAAAGAACCCATTGGCAACAGTTTTAAACAACTGTTAATCAATGGGTTTACTTAGTAGCGGGAACTGGACTCGAACCAGTGACCTTCGGGTTATGAGCCCGACGAGCTACCTACTGCTCTATCCCGCGATTTAATTCCTAAAAAATTTACTTAGCTTTTAACTTTCGGCTCATAATACCGACCAAATTATTTCGGACTGCAAATATACAATCATTTTATGTTTCTACAAGCATAAAATTAGAAAATATTATTGCTCAATGTTATCTACTTGAAAATGTACTAATTCTGAATTAATAAATTTAATTGTTACTTGAATTGGATTACAACATATCTCACAATCTTCAATATAACACTGTTTGGAAATTGAACTATCTAACAACATTGATATGCTTTCCCAACAATAAGGACATGTAAAATACTGCTCTAACATAACTATAAAACTAAAAAAACAGATAGACATTTTTGCTATCTGTTTTTTTCATCAACTAAAATTTATAAAACTTTACTATATTATTCTTTTTCAATATCCATAGTTGCGGTAGAATTTTGCATTTCAGTCATCATTAATGTAGGTGGGTTTTTACCTGAAACACTTATATACTCTTGATTTAAATTATTATCACTTACCATGATCGTATTTAAATTAGATAAATTCATAAACTCCAATGGCAAATCACCTGTAAGATTATTGGTAGATAAAATTAACTCTTCTAAATTAGTTAATTGTGCAATTTCTACTGGAATCTCTCCTTCTAATTTATTATCCATCAAACTAAGTTTTTCTAGTTTAGATAAGGCATAAATATCATTTGGAATCGTTCCTGTTAAAAAATTACTTCCTAATAAAAGCTCTTTTAAATTCGTTAAGCTCATTAAAGACTGAGGAATGTTTCCTTCAAACTTATTACTATATAATTTTAAATATTCTAATTTTTTTAATTCACCTAATTCTGAAGGAATATCACCTTCAAATCTATTCATGAATAATTCTAAAGATATTAATTCTTTTAAATTCTTTATAGATGAAGGAAGTCTTCCTTCTAGTTTATTAAAACCTAAATTAATCTTTCTTAAACTAACTAAACTCCCTATTTCTTGTGGTAAAGTTCCTTGTAAATTATTGAACTGTAAATTAATTTCAACAATCTTATTATTTTCTATTTTAACACCATACCAAGTATCCATTGAAGCATTCAAGTCCCAAGTAGCATTCCACTCGGCTCCTTTAGTTGCATTATATAATGCGATTAATGCATCTTTTTCATTTGAAGATACGTTTGCAAAAGAGTATACTGTAACAAAGAGAAATACAGCTATAAGTTTTAAGTTTTTCATGTTTGAATAAATTTGGGATTAATTCTTTAACAAAGATAGCCTCTTTATAGACTAAAAACCATTTTATTCGACGAAATACACTAAACATTAACAAATAGAGTTCGATAAACTACTTTAGTACATATAAAAATATACTTTTTATTCAAAAAATTAATGTTAATTCTAATACTTAGAAATTAATATTTAAAAGCTCTCCACTTAATTGAAGTAACTGAAATTCGGCTAATTTTGCTAAATATTTTGCTCGATTTCGGCTTAATTCGGCATTAAGAAGATTAAGTTGAGCCTGTCTAAACTCAATTGAGTTAACTTGCCCGAGCTTAAACTTCTCTTGAGTTCTATTAAAATTGTCTTGAGATGTTTTAATATTTTCTTCTTGAAGCCTATATATACTTAATTTGTTCTGATAATCGTCCCAGGCATTATTAAAATCACGTTCTACCGAAACTATTAATTGTTCTTTTTGAATATTTTGAGCTTCTAAATTTATTTTTGCATTTTTAACTCGTGTTAAAGTACTGCCTCCATCAAACAAATTCCAACTTAAATTCAAACCTCCAGAAAGCCCTGTATTGGTTGATACGGCAACAAAAGACGCTGCATTATTATTACTTTTGTTCCAACCATAACTTCCCGTTAATCCCACAGTTGGTAAATAATTTGACTTTTGAGACTTAACTCCTAAAGTGTTAATTGCTATATTTTTGTCTATTTGTAATAAACTAATATTGTTAACCTTAACTTTTTCTAAAAGTTCACTTTTGTTATAGAGCGTATTAAAAGCAACTTCTGTATGCACATCAAAATCGCCTACTATTGTATTTCCTAAAACAAGATTTAAATCGCGTTTATAATTTTGCAATTGCTGTTTCAAATTCATTAAACTAATACTATCGTTATTGATATCTACCTCAGCATTAAGCACTGCTAATTTTGTGCTTTGACCATAATCAAATTGATACTGAGCTCGTATTAATCTATCTTTAGAAATAGCAAGTGTTTCTGATATAGCTTCATTATTTTCATCGAGTTCAGCCACATTATAATACACAGTAAAAAGCTGTAAAATAGTATTTTCTATTGTTTCACGTGCTTGCAGTTTAGTGAGTTGTTTGGTTTCTTTAAGTTGCTTAAAGTTATAAGCACGCCCTAAACCATCAAACAACGTATAATTTAAATCAACTGAAGCATTATATCTAGAACTTTCTGCATCCTTTAAAACAGTAACACTACCATCTGAAAATTCTGCTTCCGTATCATCTAAATTATACGTTGCCCCAGCGCTTCCGTTTAAAGTTGGTAAATACCCGGAATTTAAAATACTGGCATTATTATTTGCAACTTCTACATCGGTGTTCGCCAACTTAATACCGTAATTATTCTCTAAAGCTAAAGCTACAGCTTTCTCAGGCGTAATAAGTTCTTGTGCAAATAATGATACCTGCGAAAATATAATACTTAAAAAAACAAGTTTAATGTTCATGCTCTTCTTTTTGTTCTTTAATGGCGCGTTCTACTTCTTCTTTTGTTATTGTATTTCCGGTTGCCAACCATTTTACATTCTTTTTAATGCCATTGCTAAATGCTAAAAATAATGGCAAAACCAATAACGTTAATATCGTTGCATATGCAATTCCGAAAGAAATAGATATAGCCATGGGTTTTAAAAATTGTGCTTGCCTACTTTTTTCAAGTAATAAGGGTGCTAAACCAGCAACTGTTGTTAGCGAGGTTAAGAAAATAGCTCTAAATCTTGACTTTCCAGCTTCAGAAAGCGCTAAATCAAACGTCATTCCTTCTTTTAAATTCGAATTAAACTTTCCTATCAACACTAACCCATCGTTTACCATAATACCTATTAAAGCAATAATTCCTAAGAGCGATAATATGTTTACAGAGAAACCTAATATCCAATGACCCCAAGCTACTGCTGTTAAACTAAATGGCACCAATAATAATAGTAAAAGAGGCTGGCTATAACTTCTAAAAGTAAAAGCTATGGTGATATAAATAAGTAATAAAATAGGGATTCCTGCACTTGCAAGAGAACTTGTTAACTTATCTTTTTCTCTGTTTTGACCTTCAAAAGAAGCTGTAAGAGTAGGATATCTTGATTGCATTTCTGGAATTATATTTGCTTTAATATCATCTAAAATATCAGTAGCACTAGTACTCGGATCTTTTAAATCGGCAGATACTTGAATTTCACGTTGCCCAAGTAAATGATTAATAGCTACATCACCTCTTTCAATAGTATAAGTAGCAATATCTTTTAAAGTTACACGAGCTCCTGATGGTGTAACAATACGCATATCGTCCAAATTATTTATAGATTCTCTATTAGTTCTATCATAACGCACCCAAACACGAATTTCGTCTTGTCCACGTTGAAAACGCTGTGCTTGTGTTCCAAAAAATCCAGAACGCACTTGCGTCATAACTGTTCTTAAATCTAAACCCAATAAATAGGCACTTTCATTTAACTCTAAACGAATTTCTTTGATACCAGCTGGGTCATTATCTTCAACATCCTTTAATAACGGATTGGTTTGTAAAACTTTTTTTAACTCAAATTTAGCTGCTTTTAATTCATCTATATTATTACTTAATAAAGATACCGAAACAGGACTACCTCCAAAATTACCACCAGACCCAAAAATTAAACGCTCTGTACCAATTACAGGACCAACAGCTTCTCTTAATTTATTAGCAACTAAGCTTGAATTTATAGCATCTGGTCTTTCTTCTCCTGGCAGCATATTTATTTGCAACCTTGCACTAGACGAACTATTTAATGTTAAAATAGTATTTTCAAATAGCTGTTTTCCGGTACCCTTTAAATATTCTTCTGATAATTCTTTATTTACCAAATATGATTTTTGCTCTATCATAGAAATGATAGAGTCTGTAATTTTTTCATTGGTGCCATTTGGCATATCCAATTCAACAGAAATCCTATCACTAGCTACAGATGGAAACAAAGTGACTCCAATAATACCTCCACCAATAGAACCAAAAGTGAGAATTAATAGTGCTACAAAAATTCCTAATGATAGCATCTTAAATTTTAAAACAAAATCTAAAGTTGGACTATATACTTTATCTCTTAAAAAAGACATGATACTATCTCCAACCTTATTAATAACTCGCATTTTAGTGAAGAATTGCTTCATTTTAGATGGATTCTCTTCCTCAACAGGCTTTTGTAAAGCTTTAGAATGGGCTAAATGCGCTGGCAAAATAATTAATGCTTCAATTAACGAAACTATCAAAGTTAATATTACAATCACAGAAATCTCACTAAAAAACTCACCTATTCTACTATCTAGAAACAAGAATAATGAAAATGCTAAAAGCGTCGTTATAATAGCTGAAACCACAGGAGGAATAACCTCCATAGTACCATCTACAGCTGCTTGAATGGGCGTTTTACCTTTTTCGTAATGCTGATAAATATTTTCAGCAATTACAATACCATCATCCACTAAAATACCAATAACGATTATCATTCCAAAAAGTGATAATACATTGATAGTCACATCAAATTGACCAGCAAAAATAAACATTCCTAAAAATGATATTGGAAGTCCAAAAGCTACCCAAAACGCTAAACGTGTATTTAAAAATAGCGACAAGAATGTTAACACAAGGATAACTCCCATAATGGCATTCCAAATAAGGAGGTCTGTACGCTGATTTAAAGTAATAGATAAATCTCTAACAATATCGAGTTTCACATTATTATGGCTTTGATTATAGCCTTCTATATAGTCTTTTACTTTATCTGCTGAAGAAATTAAATCTTCATTATTAGTACTTGTAACAGTTACATTAACTGCTAATTCTTCATTAAAATAAGTGACGTTTGGCGTTTCGGAAAAACGATCTCGAATAATAGCTACATCTTTTAAACGCACTATTTTACCATCATTAGTAGCTTTTATGATGATGTTTGAAAGTTCATTACCATAATAAGATCTATTATTGGCACGAATTAAATACTCTTCAGCATCTGTTTTTATATTTCCTCCTGTTACTAAAATATTTGATGTACTAACTGCTTGAGAAACATCGTTAAAACTTAAATTAAAAGCTAACAAACTGGTTTCATTAACAGCGATTTCTATTTCTTCTTCGGGATATCCTGTAACCTCAATTTGTGAAATCCCATCAATGGCTCGCAAATCGTTTTCTATTTGCCTTCCTAACTGCTTTAATGTAGCTAATGGAATATCTTTACCACTTAAAGCAAAAGAAATTGTTTCTCGTACCTCTTCGCGCTTTGCTACAATAAGCGGTTCCATACCCGTTGGAAAAGAAGGGACTCTATCAACCGCATTTTTAACTTCCAAAAGCATAAAATCTATATTTTCGCCTTTTTCTATTTCAACCGTTATTGTTCCACTGTTTTCACGAGACACGGATGTTACTCTGTCTACTCCTCTTAATCCTTTAAGGTTATCTTCTATTTTAAGAACAACACCTTCTTCTATTTCTTGCGGCGACGCACCTGGATATGCAATACTAACATTAATAATTTTGGACTCTACTAAAGGAAAAAATGATGATTTAAGCGATAATACACCAATAATACCAAACGCAAAAAAAGCAATAATAAAGATATTTACAGCAACATGATACTTAATAAAATAAGTGATTAATTTTCTCATTATTTATCTGCCTTTTTAACTGAATTTTCAAAAGGTTTCACAAGCATCCCAGCATAAGCTCCTGGTACTGGTTTTTTAAGAATAATTGTTCCATCGGGTATATTTTTCAAAACAACCTTGGTTTCAGAAAAATAAACTGGTTTTGCAGGTATAACATCCAATAAACTATCTCGTATAATAAAAATATCGTTTGTTTCTAATAATAAATTCCTATCTATTTCTATAGCATCTTGTTCTTCCTTTGCATTCAGGCTAGCTTCTAAGTACATACCTTCTTTCAAGGTGTCGTCTTTAACATCTATATAAGCGGTAATAGTTTGTGTAGCAGCATCTATGCTTCCATTTACTCTAGCTACATTGCCTTTATAAGTTTCCGTTTTATCCAAATTAGAAAGCTCAACGGCTTCACCTACTTTTAATAAACTTGCATAACTTTTACTTAAAGCCACTTCCATTTCATAAACCGATGTGTCTATAAATTCTCCCAATTTTTGCCCACTTCGAATTAAAGAACCTTCTGTTACTAAAGCCTCTGTTAAGATTCCTGAAAATGGTGCAGATATAATATATTTTGATAAACGTTGCTCTAAATTTTTAACATTGTAATAACTTGAAACAATACCACGCCCTGTAATAAAATAGTTTTCCTTATCGGAAGTCATTTTAGGTAATTCTGGTGTTGTTTTACTTAAATCGAAACCATTAAGATAATTTTGCCATTTTTGATAAACTTTTGGAAAATCTAATCTTAAATCTGGCATAATTGCAGCAATAGCATTATACAAACTACTTTTAGAAGATTGAACACTTGCATAATATTCAGATGCATCAATACGAATTAGAGCTTGACCTTTATGGTATTTTTGACCTGGTTTAAACAGCATGTTTGATGGTTTAAAAACACCTTGAACTTCAGCATAAAGTTCTACTCGTCGTTTTGCGACTAAACTTCCATTTGCTGGAATAATAATTTGAATGGTGCTATTTAAAACCGTATCTGTAAAAACGGTTTTTACAATTTTTTCCTTAACTGGTTTGGGCTTATGTTTATCTGCAATAAGTTTTTTAGCAAATAAAAAAGAAAGCACTACTAATAAAATTCCAATAACGGAAAGTATAATTTTACGCATGCTAGTAATTTTGGTGGTCTAGTAAACAAAATTACCTAATAACTATTGCTTAACAGTTAAAAAAAACTTAAAAAGCTAAACACCAAACTCCTCAATTTCTAACTGAATATCTTCCCATTTTTGCATAAAACCTTGCAAATCTGTTTTCTTTTTTTGATAAGTTTCAAAGAAATTTGGCTGAGAGGTTACTTCTTCATAATTAATTTCAAGCGACAAATCAATTTCTTTTATCTGACGCTCTAACTGATTAATTTTAGATTCAACATTACTCAACTTATTATTTAAAGATTTTATTTTTTTCTGATCGTCGTAAGACTGTTGCTTCTTCTCTTTAGGAACTTCTTTCTTTGCAACGGTTCGTTTCTCTACCTCTCTTAAATTCTCAACTTTACGCTGATCTAAATAATAATCAATATCACCTAAATACTCTCTTACTTTATGATCTTTAAATTCATAAACGCTACTGGTTAATCCTTGTAAAAAATCACGATCATGCGACACTAAAATTAAAGTACCTTCAAAACGGATTAAAGCTTCCTTTAAAACATTTTTAGACTTAATATCTAAATGGTTAGTAGGCTCATCCATTATTAGAACATTAAATGGCTGAAGCATTAATTTTGCTAATGCTAATCGGTTTCGTTCTCCTCCAGAAAGTACACGCACATATTTATCAGCCTCATCGCCTCTAAACAAAAACGACCCTAGAATATCTCTTACCTTGCTTCTATTAGTTTCATTAGCCGCATCAATCATGGTATCTAATACCGTTTTACTCCCATCTAAATACTCAGCTTGATTTTGAGCAAAATAGCCTATCTGAACATTATGTCCTAATTTCAAAAGACCATCATACTTAATATCACCTACAAAAATTTTAGCTAAAGTAGATTTCCCCTGCCCATTTTGTCCAATAAAAGCTGTTTTAGTATCACGCTCAATAAGTAAATCAATATTTTTTAAAACCTGATTATCTCCATAGCTTTTTGACACCTTTTCGGTTTCAACAACAACCTTTCCAGGTGTTATAGAAACAGGGAAATTAAGCGTCATAACACTATTATCATCTTCATCAACTTCTATTCTATCAATTTTATCAAGTTTTTTAATAAGCGATTGTGCCATAGTTGCTTTTGATGCTTTGGCTCTAAACTTTTCAATGAGTTTTTCGGTTTGTTCTATTTGTTTTTGCTGGTTTTTTTGAGATGCTAATTGCTGCGTTCTCAACTCCTCTCTAAGCACTAAATATTTTGTATATGGTTTTGGGTAATCATAAATCCTTCCTAATGAAATTTCAATAGTTCTATTAGTAACATTATCTAAAAACATTTTATCATGCGACACAATGGCTACAGCTCCAGTATAATTCTTCAAAAAGCCTTCCAACCAAATAATCGATTCAATATCTAAATGGTTTGTTGGCTCATCTAAAAGTAAGACATCATTATTTTGAAGTAATAATTTAGCCAACTCAATACGCATACGCCAACCACCAGAAAACGTATCAGTTAGTTTATTAAAATCTTGCCTTTTAAAACCTAATCCTTGAAGAATTTTTTCTGTATCCCCTTGATAGTTATAGCCTCCTACAATTTCATATTGATGTTGAAGCTCATTTATATCAACCATCAATTGATGATATCCTTCGCTTTCATAATCAGTACGTTCAGCCATTTGAGTATTAACGGCTTCCATTTTAGCCTCTAATTCCTTAATCTCTATAAAGGCTTCATAGGCTTCTTCTAACACTGTTCTTCCTAAAATAAAATCTATATCTTGTTTTAAAAAACCAATTTTAAGTTCTTTATCTGCAGCAATTTGCCCGGTGTCGGGTTCCATTTCTTTAGACAAGATTTTTAGCATGGTAGATTTACCTGCTCCATTTTTTCCAATAAGGCCAATTCTATCGCCGTTACCTAGTTTAAATGTAATATCTTCAAACAGGTATTCTCCTTGAAATGAAACCGATAAATTATGAATGTTCATCATAGAAATGTAACTTAAGCTACAGGGCTTTAATTATTAAAATCTTATTTTTGCTCTGTAATTGCGATTGCAAAAATACATTAAAATATATGTTTAAAAAAGGAACAAAATTATATAGTGTTTTAACAGGTTCTTGCCCTAAATGTCATGAAGAACCAATGTTTAAAAATAAGAACCCTTATGTGATTTCTGAAGTATTAGATATGCATGAAAGATGTAGCCATTGCGGAACTAAATACAAGATAGAACCTTCATTTTTTTATGGCGCCATGTATGTTAGTTACGCCGTAGGTATCGCTTTTGCTGTTGCAGCTTTTGTAATTACATTTGTTTTTTTTAAAGCTAACATCAATATTGTTTTTATATCTATTGTTTTAACTTTAATTGTTTTTTTACCTATAATTTTGAGACTGTCTAGAAATATATGGATAAACATATTTATGCATTTCGATAAATCTTTAGCTAAAAAATAATTAGCAAAACCGATTAATATCAATGTCTTTTTCTAAAGGTATTTCGTTTTCAATAAGATTAAACAGTTGTTTTGCTACATAAGGTCCAATCATAACACCACGTGTTCCTAAACCGTTTAACACGTACATATTCTTATAATTTTGATGTTGCCCAACCAAAGGACGTCTATCTTTAACTGTAGGACGAATACCAGCAACCTGATCCACTATTTTATAAGAACAACTTATAAGTTTATCTAATTTGTTTAAAAGCGTCTCTTTGGCTTTCGATGTAATAACATGTGTTGTATCATCCCATTCATATGTAGCACCAACAATATATAAATCGTTATTTAATGGAATTAAAAAAACACCTGCTTTTAAAACGTAATCAATTTTCAATTGGGGCGAATGAATTATAAGTAACTCGCCTTTTGTTGGCACCAGAGGTAATTTATTAAAATAAGGATTTTTTACAACTCCAAAACCTTCAGCAAAAACAATGTATTTTGATGTTATATTTTTATACTGAATAGTAGCATCACTAACTTCTAGATCATCATAATTAAATGATTCATTAACATATATGCTCTTTTTTAACAAATCTGTTTTGTACGCATCTATTAACGTTTTTACATCTATTCTTCCTGTTTTTAAAACTTTACCAAAACCAAAAGTTGCATGGATTGACTTATTTTCGTTTTTAATAATATCTGTTGAAAGATATTCGGCAAGCATTGGCTTATCGGATGCTGCAAACCAATCATTTTGTTCTTCCAATGAGGCAAATTTACGGTAAACAGGTATTTTATAATCTAGCTTTACATTTAGCGTTTCCTCTATCCGATTGTACATGGGCAAGGCAATATCTAATTGTTCTTTACTTTGCCAAACAGAGGTAAAACGCTTTAAAACAACGGGATTATATAAGCCTCCTGCTACGGTTGATGATTGCTGTGATTTATCATCAAAGACAACAAAACTTTTATCATTAGCTTTTAACTCTTCGCAAAAACTAATACCTGCTAACCCAATACCTATAATAATATAATCTACCTTCATACGTGTGTAAAGATACTTAGAATGACAAAAAAAAGACTATCCTTTTCAGATAGTCTTTTTTGCTTTTTAAAATGTTGAATGTATTAATATGTCCACATATCTAATTCAAAATCTCTAATTTTATCTTTAATTCTTTCTGATTCTAACAATTGCATCAACGCATTTTGTGATACATATTCAGTAATTTTTCTATCTCCTTGCTCATTTTCTTCTTTAAAGATATAACCTTGGAAACGTCTAGAATTTAAAATATGATCGAAAGAAAAAGGAATCGAACTATTTTCATTATTAAAAGCTTTAGCTTCATGTAATACGCCTCTTGCATCTGGAAAAAATATCCAAAAAAGAGGTACTAAATCTGGATTTTCGTCTTCAATAAAATTAACATCTGGTGCTACCGGAGCAATACCAATAAGTCTGTATTTCATTTCTGCTTGACGTTTATCAAAATACCAAAGTCCCCTAATATGATACTCTGTAATATCTGCAGCTGTAATATCTCTTCTATTTATATATTCAGCAGATAATTCTTCACCAGCATTTAATTGCTCAATACCTAACTCGGTAGTGTCAATTTTAACCAATGCGGACTCAATATCTTTTAAAGTTCTTTTTGTTGTAAAATAAGAATCATCATATATATTTTCTATTCTACCGTTTTTAATATTCTTCATAAGTACATCATACAATGAACGTCTATCCTTTCCAATATTATTTGTATCTACTGGATAGTAAAGCGGGAAATTTGCTCGTTCATCTAAAACGATTTTTTCCCATACTGTTTTAGAAAAAAGAATATCTCTATCGTCAACATAACCATATTCTAATGGTTTATCATTATCGATTGCCTTTTGCGCATCTGTTCTCACCCCAATTTCTTCAGGACTTTTTGCATTTAATATATTTGCTTGTGCAAACACACCAGATACTGAACAAACAGTTACAACGGTTAATAAAAAACTTTTTATTTTCATCTCAATTTAATTTTATTATTAGGAAATATCCCTAATGAATTTAATTTGTAAGCTCAATAATAATTGGTGATACTTTTTTAAGTATGACACTAACACCACTAGCTTTTGCTTCAATATCAAATATTGTAATATCAGAACCTCTTTTAGCTTTTGCTAATATTGATTGAGATCTACTATCTAATTTATTTCCATTTACACTTACTGTTGGTTGTCCAGGAACTTTAAATTTAAATCCTGTTACACGTAATGGTAATTCAAAATCGAAATCATCAAACTTAGCGCCTATAGTTGAAATTTTTAGACTTCCTCTTTGCATTTTAATAGCTCCATCCTCACCTCTTACAGTACCTGTTGGTTTTGGTAAATCTTTAATTCTAAATTTAGCATTATCACCAACTTTTTTACCATCAGGTAAAGTACCTGTAACATTAATAGTTACTTCTCTTCCTTTAATTTGTGTAGCATCCATTACATAATTACTTCCTCCTGCTCTAGATAAACCTTGAGCACTAGCCGTTACTTTGTTATCTGGAATACCAGCAAATGAAATAGTCATTGGGTTTTTAACACCACGATATACAACATTCATTTTATCTGCAGAAATAGTTGCTGAATTTGGTTTAGCCACTGTTGCGAATGATGAGCTTACAGGAACCTCAATTTCTTCTCCATCTTGAGCAAAAATTAATTTCCCTTCAATTTTATGTTCACCAACACCACCAGAACCTATTTTCAACTTCACTTTACCATCTTCAATAGCATATTGGTTTTCGCTAAGTTTTCTACCATCTAAAGTCAATTCTACTCTAGTCGGTTTTGTAGAAGCATCTTTACGACCTAATACAATTTGTCCATCAAACTGCTCGCCATTAAAATAAGCAGATTTAGATGTTTCCATTAGCGTTGTATAGTTAGTCATAGACACTTCACTAGAAAGTGTTCCTTGTAACATATTAGCTAATACTTCAGACTCAGTCGTTTTAATATCAGCCTGTAATTGTGTCATTTTAGTTAATGATGCTACCAAAGGGAATCCTTTATAATGATAATCTAACCAACTTTGTTTTATATTATCTCTATTACGAACATCATCCGTACTAAATTTATTTTGTACATCTTTAATTACATTTTCCATACCAGGTGCTCCTGCTAATATAGATGCAACACCATCTCTATATGATGCTATTTGTGCTAAAAACTCTTTGCCTTCGTCTTTTAACTTAGCTCCTTTGAAAAAATGCTCATCAAGGTAATCCCCTTTGTCCATGATTTCATAATCGGTAGGATCGTCAAGTTTAGACGTCATTTTTCCTTTTAAATCTTCTAAATAAGCATCAAACTTTTTTGCTAATGCATCAATTTGATCTGCTTTATATTTTAAAGGCGCATATTTTTCTGCTTGATCTGAGGCTTTTTGCTCTAAATTAGCCATAAAGCTATCATTACGTAATGAAGTAGCTTCATTAGACTCTGTAAGTTTTTCGTTCATTAATCCGAAGGCCGAAAGCACTTCTTTAGACATATTTAAAGCTAGCATTGCTATAAATATTAAATACATCAGATTAATCATTTTCTGTCTAGGTGATAAATTTCCTCCTGCCATTTCTAATTAGGTTTTTGGTTAATATTAAATTTGGGATTAACCCCTAATTAGTTTTTGTTCATTGCAGACAACATACCGCCATATACACCATTTAATGATGATAAATTTGATGCTAAAGATTGCATTTGCTCTTTTAATTTTCCAGCATTTTCAATAGACTCTTCATTAATAACAGCTTGTTTATTAACGCTTTCTAATTGTACTTTATATAAACTGTTTAATGATTCCATTTGGGCTGCTGCTAATGATAATTCTTCACCATACTTTTTAGTAGCTTCTATTGAATCAACTGTAGAAGACATATTTTTTGCTGCACCTTCAAAGTTTTTAATACTATCTCCTAAACTAGCTATTAATTCGCCATCTATTTTAGCTTCTTTTAATAAACTATCTAATTTTTGTGATAATAATCCTTGTGCATCTTCTTTCCCTTCTTTTTTACCAGTTTGTGCTCCAGCTAATTCTGGGTATACTAGAGACCAATCTAACTCGTCGTCAACTGGTTCAAATGCTGAAAGCGCAAAAATGATTGCTTCTGTTACTAGACCCAATGTTAACATAAAGTTACCAGTGATGAATCCAAACTCCATATGTGTGATTTTGAAAAGGGCTCCAATAATTACAATTGCTGCTCCTAATCCGTAAGCCATGTTCATGAACTTCTTACCTGCTTTTGAATTTGCCATAATTTTTCGATTTTAATTTTTAAGTATCTCTACTTAAGTAGGTTAATTTATAGGTTATTTATTGATTTGATTAAAATTTATTAAACATTAGGTGTTCTTTACTGCTTTGTTACTTTTGTCCCCATGTAATCTTGCACTGTTCTGAACCCTATAAAACTTCTTGCAGAATCTGCATATTCGTAATCTCTTGAACTTACTTGTAAAAAGTAAGCAACATCTTTCCACGAGCCACCTCTTACAATTTTTCGCTTATTATTTTTATCATTTACACTCGGATTGATTGTAGATGTATATTCATAAGAACTTGGATCGTAAGATGCATTTACCCATTCTGAAACATTACCAGACATGTTATATAAATTATAATCATTAGGCTCATACGATTTAGCTTCTACTGTATACAAAGCTTGATCTGCTGCATAATCTCCACGCACAGGTTTGAAGTTAGCCATAAAGCAACCTCTATCGCTCTTAGTATAAGGGCCTCCCCAAGGATACGTTGCTGCTTGAAGACCTCCTCTAGCGGCATACTCCCATTCTGCTTCTGATGGCAGTCTAAAGGTATTTACCATAGCAGCTCCTTTTTTAGATTTTTGATAGCTATTTTTATTAATTGTTCTCCACTCACAAAACGCTTTAGCTTGTTTCCAAGTAACACCCACTACTGGGTAATCTCCGTAAGCATCGTGCCAAAAATAATCGTTATGCATAGGCTCGTTATAAGAATAAGCGAAATCTCTAATCCAAACTGTTGTATCTGGATAAATTTCAATTTCTTCTTTCTTAATAGCTTCTTTACGAGTAATACCTCTATTTTTTGCAGCTTCTTGTATATCCATATAATTATACTGAAACTTAAATTTTTTCACATCCCAAGTACGTTGTCCATTATAAGACTCTTCTAATGGCAAGTACATGGTATCCATAACTTCAGCATAGTATTCATCTGGATATTCTGATGTATCAAAAACTAAATCAATATCATGATTTATTTTTCTACCTTCATAACCTGTTGGCCCTAATCCAGTATAGTTTTCGAACATATATTTTTCATAAACAGACATATTAGCCGTATCTGCATCTTTAAATGCATATTCACCAATACCACCATCTTCGGGTACTTTACCAACTTCATCTGCTAAAACAGCTAGTTTCATTCTAACAATAGAATCTCTAACCCAATTAACAAATTGACGGTATTCACTATTTGTAATTTCTGTAGCATCCATATAAAATGCTCGAACTGTTACAGTTTTAGCTGGTGCATCATGAACTCCAGCCAAATCATCATCGGCTTTACCCATTATAAATGAACCACCTGGGATTAGCTCCATACCATAAGGCTTTTCAGGATGCCATTTTTTTCCTTGCACACCAACTAACTCGCCTCTATCTTTAGAGCCACAACTAGCTAGTATTGTTAATACTGCGGTTAATAATATAAACTTCTTCATATCCATAGAAAACTCGAGGTTAATTTTTTTAAGCTTTATTTTGAGAGCGTAAACATATTTATATATTTTTTAAAAAACAACTATTTATGGAAAAAAAATACATTTCGTCGTAAAAAATTAACGTTTTAGCGATAAAATCAACATTTAAACCTTATTTCGTCTTTTAAATACTGTTTTTTTGAAATGCCTTATACCAACGATCAGGCACTTTATTATTGCATGCATCAAGATAATCTTGATGCATGCAAGGTAATAACGTGTGTCTCTTTAATTTATTATTAACTTCAGCTAAAAAAGGAATCTCAATCCACCATCTTCCTGTTTTATTACTCTTGTAAAACACCAATTCCTCTAAATCTATTAATACTATAAACTTTTGATAATACTTTTCATCTGAAAAATCATCATCGTGTACTCTGTAATTTACACCTTCAACAAAATACCACAGTATTTGCGATACTAACATTGATGTAATCTCATCATCTTTTGAAGGTTTATATTCATATATCCCAAAAGATGACACTTTATTACTAATACCAGCATAACGTGCAATGGCGCAAATTTCTTTTCCATCTAAACCATTTGGAGAATACTTTTGATTTAAGCTAACCTCGGCTCCTTTTACCGAACTCAAATCAATACTAACAATGTTAGCATCTCTTAACACAGGCTCTACAATGGTTATGTTTTTTGATACCTGCCCTAATCTATAAGACTCAAAATATAAATGATCCATTAAATCTATTTCTTCTTGCGAATTAAAATAGGTTTGATAACCTATGGTCGCATAATTAAACAGATTATAAGGTTCATCTAAAATTATTTTACCAACAAAACTATTATTCTTTATAGGCTTTGCAGAATCACCTAAATTAAATTGACAATCTACATTGACAATATTAACCATTGGGATTAAATTATCATAAGCCCGATAATTTGCATAAGTAAGATCTTGCGTGCCGCCCAAAATAATGGGAATGATATTTCTTTTTACAAGAATACTAATAGCTTCTTTTAGTGCGAAATAAGTATCTTCAACACTTTCTCCTTTATTAATATCTCCTAAATCAGCAATAGTAGTATTCCAGCTTCCTGGAAAAAGGCCATAAAAAGATTTTCTAATTTCATTTAACTGAAATTCTTCACCAATGTAGTTAACATCGTTTCTATTTTCTAAAACACCTAATATAGCTATGTCTACATTTTCTAAATCAGGAATTCCATTTTGAGTAGAATGAATCCTAAGTTTTCTTCCTAAAGCCTGTGACGAAAGTAACTCATTATGAGCCAAAACTAAATCTGAAACAGGTGACAGAAAATTAAAATTCATTAAATAGGTAAAATTATTTTTGTTCTTTTTTTACAAATATCAATAGAAAAAACGATTTCACAACAATACTAAAAAACAATGTTATTCACAAAACAATAATAATTCAATGTTTTTAACGAAGTTTATTTCTTTTTAGCTGTTGCTTTTTTCTTTGCTACTTTCTTTTTTGGTGTTTTTGCATCAATAATCGCTTTCGCTTCTTCTAAAGTCATTTCAGAAACATCAACGGTTTTAGGTAATTCAACCTTTATTTTTCCTTTTAAAACATTATGCCTGCCCCAACGTGCTTTCTCAATGCGAATACCTTCATCTTCCCAATTATGAATTACTTTATCTATCTCTTTTTGAATTTTAGTTTCAATTAATTCAACTATTTCATCATCAGATAAGTTATCCCAATCGTATTTTTTATTCACATTGATAAACATATTGTTCCATTTGATAAATGGTCCAAAACGCCCTTTACCTTTTTGAACGGGTAAATCTTTATACATATATATTGGCGCATCAGCTTTTTGTTTTTCTTTAATTAAAACAATAGCATCATCTAACTCTACACTTAACGGATCAACACCTTTTGGTAATGAAACAAAAGATTCTCCAAACTTAACGTAAGGTCCAAAACGGCCGTTATTGACTAGTATTTCTTCGCCTTCGTATTCCCCAATGTTTTTTGGAAGCTGAAATAAATCCATAGCTTCTTCATAAGTTATGGTATTTAATTGTTGGTCAGGGCTTAAACTAGCAAATTGTGGTTTTTCTTCATCATCAACCGTTCCTATCTGTACCATAGGGCCAAATTTACCTAAACGCACACTCACTTGTTTTCCCGATTTTGAATCAGTTCCTAAAATACGCTCTCCAGATTCTCTGTCGGCATTTTCTAAAACGTCTTCTACTACTGGATGAAAATCTTTATAAAAGGACTTCATCATTTTAATCCAGTCTTCTTTTCCGTCTGCAATATCATCAAAATCTGCCTCAACCTTGGCTGTAAAATTATAATCTAAAATATTTTCAAAATGATTTACCAAAAAATCGGTAACTATCATACCAATATCTGTTGGCACTAGCTTCCCTTTATCAGATCCTACTTTTTCAGACAACATCGTATCTGTTAAGTCTTCATTCTGTAATTTAAGTTGAGAATATTTACGTTCGACCCCTTCTACAGCTCCTTTTTCAACATAATTTCTATTTTGAATGGTTGAAATAGTTGGCGCATATGTAGACGGACGACCAATACCTAATTCTTCTAACTTCTTAACTAGTGATGCTTCTGTAAATCTTGCTGGTGCACGTGTATAACGTTCTGTAGCGGTGATATAGCTATTAAGCAACGCCTCATTTACTTTCATTGCTGGCAACATACCTTCTTGCTCTGCATCTTCATCATCGGTACCTTCTAAATACACTTTTAAAAAGCCATCAAAAGTAATAACCTCGCCGTTAGCTGTAAATGTATCTTTATGTGTTGACGCACTAATCTTCACATTGGTACGCTCTAGTTCTGCTTCACTCATTTGAGATGAAATGGCACGTTTCCAAATTAAATCATATAAACGTGCTTGATCATAATCTATATCTACAGAATGCACTGCAAAATTTGTAGGCCTAATAGCCTCATGCGCTTCTTGTGCTCCTTTTGCTTTTCCTTTATAATTTCTTGGTTTACTATATTTAGAACCATAAGCACTTTCTATTTCTGCTTGGGCTCCGTTTCTTGCTTCATCAGATAAGTTTACACTATCTGTTCTCATATAAGTAATAAGTCCAGCTTCATATAAACGTTGAGCCATGGTCATAGTTTTACTTACCGAAAAATATAATTTACGTGATGCCTCTTGCTGCAAAGTAGACGTGGTAAATGGTGCTGCTGGTGATTTTTTAGCAGGCTTTTTTTGCAAATCTGCAACTTTAAAATCTGCCCCTTTATTTGATTCTAAAAATTTATACGCAGCTTCTTTTGAAGAAAACGATTTAGGAAGTTTCGCCTTAAAACTTTGCCCATCTTCATTTGAAAACTCAGCGTCAACTCTATAAGAAGCTTCTGGTGTAAAGTTTTGAATATCTCTTTCCTTTTCAACAATTAAACGTACAGATACAGATTGTACACGACCTGCAGACAAACCTCCTTTTACTTTTCGCCAAAGTACTGGTGATAATTCATAACCTACAATTCTATCTAATACACGACGAGCTTGTTGCGCATCAACTAAATCGTAATCTATACCTCTTGGGTTTTCAATTGCTTTTTGAATAGCCGTTTTTGTAATTTCATGAAAAACAATACGCTTCGTCTTATCTTTATCTAATTTTAAAGTTTCTGCTAAATGCCACGCTATAGCCTCACCCTCGCGATCCTCATCACTTGCTAGCCATACCCAATCTGCTTTTTTAGCTAAATCTTTCAGTTTTTTTACAACTGCCTTTTTATCTTTTGAAACTTCATATGTTGGTTTAAAGTCCCCATCTACATTAACTCCCAATTCCTTAGAAGGAAGATCAGAGATATGTCCAAAACTAGATTCTACTTTAAAATCTTTCCCTAAAAATTTTTCAATAGTTTTTGCCTTAGCAGGTGACTCAACAATCACTAAATTCTTCGCCATACTTCATTTTTTGAAGCTACAAATGTATGTGAAAAAAAGTTTATCTGCCTAATTTTAGAGATTATCTGTTAATTATTTAAATAAAAAGAGCTGTATTTAACACCTAAAACACAGTTCTTTTTATTTAAAAATATAATTTACTTAATTTTAAAAATTTGATTCATCATCATGTATTCCTATTTGGTCTATCTCACTTATTTCCTGATAACCTATTACTTCTTTATATATAAAAAATACTGGTAAATAAACAAAAGCCATAGTAAAAAATAGCCCTATAACACAACCTAAAAGACCAAGCATTGAAATTATCCCTGCAACAAACATAGTCCCAAAAGTTATTAGCCATTTTTTATTTCCTATTGCAAAACTTACTTTAATAATTTCTGTTTCACTAAAATCAGGATTATTAGCTAGAACTATTGCAAAATATGACAAAGGCACAAACACATAAATATAAGGTATCAAAAACAATAATTGAGCAACAGTTGCTATTGCAGCATAAATAATACCCAGCATAAAGATCTTGCTAAAGTATTCCTTTTTAAAAAAATAAAAATAATCATCACTTTCATTCACCCCTAAATCTACCTGCTTACAAATTCTATAAAAAGCACCAACAAAAAGAAGTGTTAACGTACTTGTTAAAATAGTTTGTGGTAAACTATATATAGCGTTCGTAGAATAAAACTTTGAAAAAGATTCAAAATTAAAACCATTAGAAAACAAATCTGTTTGAACACCCAAACCTATTGCTGAAAATAAAAAACCAATAAGCATTGCTGCAATAATAATAAACAAGACTACTAAAAACCCTTTAAGCCAAACTTTTTTAAATAGTTCTATACAATCATTAATAATTGTTCCAAAATCTAAAGCTGGAGCATTATCTATTTTCTTTAGTAAACGATCAAGTGTATTCATTTTTAAAATGCTTGTTAATGTTTCAATCAAAGGAAACATTTTATACAACATTTAACAAAATTTATAATACATTTTACGTCTGCCACTTTGTCATAACACATAAATAAATTGTATCTTTGCATGCTTATTGAAAGATATGTGTTTTATCTGATGATTTTTATTTTGTTCAGATGTAATTCGGCATTAAAAATGGCGGTTAAATAGCAAGAATAAGCGCGGCTCATTTCAAGTAAAATATGGAAAAAACAATAGACGAAAGCAAACAAGGAGACTCATTAGTTCTTGAACAAAAAGAAGGAAACACCCGTAAACTTTTTATTGAAAGTTATGGTTGCGCCATGAATTTTAGTGATAGCGAAATTGTAGCCTCCATTATGAAAGATCAAGGATTTAACACTACTAAAAACCTTGAAGATGCCGATTTGGTTTTAGTAAACACCTGTTCTATTCGCGATAAAGCAGAACAAACCGTACGCAAACGTTTAGAAAAATACAATGCCATAAAAAGAGACCACAACCCTAAAATGAAAGTAGGTGTTTTAGGTTGCATGGCTGAACGATTAAAAACAAAATTTCTTGAAGAAGAAAAAATCGTAGACCTTGTTGTTGGCCCTGATGCTTATAAAGATTTACCAAATTTATTAGCCGAAGTTGATGAAGGTAGAGACGCTATAAACGTTATTCTTTCAAAAGAAGAAACCTATGGCGATATTTCTCCAGTACGCTTAAACACCAACGGCGTTACGGCATTTGTTTCTATTACTCGTGGTTGCGATAATATGTGTACATTTTGTGTAGTACCATTTACACGCGGTAGAGAACGTAGTAGAGACCCACAAAGTATTATTGAAGAAGTCAACGATTTATGGGCTAAAGGCTATAAAGAAATCACCCTTCTGGGGCAAAATGTAGATAGCTACCTCTGGTATGGTGGCGGACTAAAAAAAGACTTTGATAAAGCCAGTGATTTAGAAAAAGCTACTGCTGTAAATTTTTCTAATTTATTAGAGCTTTGTGCCAAAGCACAACCTAAAATGCGTATTCGTTTTTCAACATCAAATCCACAAGACTTAACTTTAGATGTAGTTGAAACTATGGCTAAATATCAAAATATTTGTAATCATATCCATTTACCCGTTCAAAGCGGAAGTAATCGCATTTTAAAAGAAATGAATCGTTTACACACGCGAGAAGAGTATATGTCATTAATTGAGAATATCCGTCGTATCATTCCAAATTGCACCATTAGTCAAGATATGATTGTTGGTTTTCCAACAGAAACCGAAGCCGATTTTCAAGACACCGTTTCGTTAATGGAATATGTAAAATATCATTTCGGATACATGTTTACATATTCAGAACGACCAGGAACTATGGCAGGACGAAACATGAAAGATGATGTTCCTGAAGACACTAAAAAACGAAGATTGCAAGATATTGTTGATTTACAAAGAGTACATAGCGAAATTAGAACTAAAGCATTTTTAAACACTTTTGTAGAGGTTTTAATTGAAAAAGAATCTAAAAAATCGGATGCTCAATGGTCTGGAAGAACATCTCAAAATGTTGTTGCCGTTTTCCCTAAAGAAAACTACAAAATTGGAGACTTTGTAAATGTAAAAATTACAGATTGCACAAGCGCAACACTTATTGGAGAAGCCATTGGCTTGAGTGAAAACAATTAAAGATTTTTAAGATGAAGCAGCATACAATATTTAACATTTTAAATTTCCCTTTTAGGGATTAAGGAGCTTATGGAATCAGTTCAAGCTATAAAACAACGCTTTGGTATTATTGGTAATTCAACTGCGCTAAATCGCGCCATTGAAAAAGCCATTCAGGTATCCCCTACCGATATTTCAGTTTTGGTTACTGGAGAAAGTGGTGTAGGAAAAGAAAGTATTCCTAAAATAATACATCAATTATCACATAGAAAACACAATAAATATATTGCCGTAAACTGCGGCGCAATACCTGAAGGCACTATAGATAGTGAACTTTTCGGACATGAAAAAGGCGCTTTTACTGGAGCAACACAAACTCGTGAAGGCTATTTTGAAGTCGCTGATGGCGGTACCATTTTTCTTGATGAAGTTGGAGAGTTACCGCTAACCACTCAAGTACGCTTATTACGTGTTTTAGAAAATGGCGAGTTTTTAAAAGTAGGTTCAAGCAAAGTTCAAAAAACCGATGTACGTATTGTTGCTGCTACAAACGTAAATATGTTCCAAGCCATTGAAAAAGAAAAATTTCGAGAAGATTTATATTACAGATTAAGTACCGTAGATATTCATTTACCACCTTTACGCGAACGACAAGACGATATTCATTTATTATTCAGAAAATTTGCCAGCGATTTCGCATTAAAATATAAAATGCCAACGGTTAAGCTTACCGATAATGCTATACAAGTGCTTTTAAAACATCGCTGGAGCGGAAATATTCGTCAGTTACGAAACATTGCCGAACAAGTTTCTGTATTAGAACAAACCAGAACCATTAGCGCCGATACATTAAGAGGCTACCTACCAACATCTGGCACAAATTTACCCGCAGTTATTAAAACATCTAAATCTGAAAGCGATTTTAGTAGCGAACGTGAAATTTTATATAAAGTTTTATTTGACATGAAAAGCGATCTTAACGATTTAAAAAAGCTTACCATGGAACTCATGAAAACAGGCAATGTAAAAGATGTTGAAAAAGATCATGAAAGTCTTATTCAGAAAATTTATGGAGAAGATGAAGACGACGAAACAAGTTTTGAAGAATCTCAAGAGGATACTGAAGTTTTATCAATTCCTGAACATTCATCAAACCATGATGAAGGCATAAACGTTCAAGATAAATATCATTTCGCCGAAGAGATTCAAGAAGAAGAAACCCTATCATTACACGACAAAGAATTAGAATTAATAAAAAAATCGCTTGAACGTCATAGCGGAAAGCGTAAATTAGCAGCTGCCGAACTAGGTATTAGCGAACGCACATTGTATAGAAAAATTAAACAATACGATTTGTAAAATTAAGCAGGTTATGGCAAACAGTTTAAAACGCAACAAAGCTAATAACTGCTCGTTATACTATTATTAACTAAATGTCACACTAAGCGTAGTCGAAGTGTTTTTTATATTATATGAAAAAATATTTTTTTTACTTTTTACTTTTAGCCCTTAGCTTTTCACTTTCTGGTTGTGGCTTCTATTCGTTTACTGGAGCATCTATTCCTGCCGATGTTAAAACCTATCAAGTTAATCGTTTTGAAAACAATGCGCTTTTAGTTGAACCTGGTTTAGAACGAGATTTTAAACTTACGTTAGAAGATTTAATTCAAAATCAAACTAATTTAAACCTTGTGCCTTCCAATGGTGATTTGGTTTATGAAGGTGAAATAACCGATTATAGAATTTCACCAACTACAGCAACTTCACAAAACACAGCAGCACAAAACAGACTTACAATTAGTGTTAAAGTTAGATTTTATAATAGAAAAAAAGAGGAAGACGATTTAGAGCAAACCTTTTCATTTTTTTATGATTTTGGAGGAAGCTCTTTACTCTCAGGGTCACAAAAAACCTCTGCGCATGAAGAAATTTTTGAACGCTTAACTCAAGATATTTTTAACGCCACATTAGCAAAGTGGTAATTAAATAATTAAAAACAAATTTGGCTTAGCCAATGAATCAAACAGATTTCACATATATACTTCAGCACCCACAAGCTATAACGCACCAACAAACTGATGCTATAAAATCTATTATTGATGAATTTCCTTATTTTCAATCGGCACGCGCTGTTTCTCTTAAAGGATTAAAGAATCAGAGTAGTTTTAAATACAATCAAGAACTTAAAACCACAGCAGCATACACAACTGATAGAAGTATTCTATTTGATTTTATTACTTCTGATGAATTTATTCAAAATGAAATTTCACAATTCATTAAAAAAAACACGGCACACTTAAAAGATATTGATGTTGACATTGAAGACATTTCAGTAAATAAAAGCACTACTATTGACGATGCTTTAAGACAACAAATAAAAGATACTGATGGCGTTTTAGACCCTGCTTTGTTTGAAGCTAAAGTAGAACGCGTAACAAAACAAACCTCTTTTATTTTAGATGAATCGGAATCTATTGAAACCGTTACTAAAGAAACAAAAACCCAAGAATTTTCTGCTTCCGATATATTAAATCTAGGAAAACCTCTTCAATTTGAAAAAAGAGAAACCCATTCTTTTAACGAATGGTTAAAAATAGCATGCTTTAAACCCATAATAAGAGAAGAAGAACCTGAAGTTTTAGTTGAAGAGCAAACAAAAACTAAGGAAACAAAGCCTCCTTCTAGCTCTAAAAACAAAGCAAAAAAATTTGAGTTAATTGATAAATTCATCACTCAAAACCCTAAAATAAATCCAAAAAAATCTACGCTATCTAAAGGTAATCTTGCAAAAGCGCAAATGATACAACCAGAGTCTTTAATGACTGAGACTTTAGCACGTATTTATGTAGAACAAAAAAACTATAAAAAAGCAATTCAATCT
>TARA_R110002050_G_scaffold17668_2_pt1 | contig 24814 bp, 17 predicted proteins | sample TARA_R110002050 | Tara Oceans TARA_R110002050 (sample SAMEA4396988) | marine metagenome | biome: Polar Biome; feature: [DCM] deep chlorophyll maximum layer (ENVO:01000326); material: water (ENVO:00002006), including particulate matter (ENVO:01000060) such as... | depth 25 m
CGTAGGTAGTAGTGGTGCTTTGGTTGCAGCAATCTATGATAAGTATGCTAAACATAAAATTACCGTTCTTGAAAATTTAACCAGAGAGAAATTGTTGAAACTAAAAACGATATTCGGTAAAATGGAGTCGTTTTTCCATGGTAAGTCCTCTGGCCTTGATCCTTTGAACAGTTATTTAAGTTTGCCCATTCTCATTAATTCTAAGGATAATATTGAATCAACAAGTATTCCATCACAGAATGCAGAAGGTAAAGGAGCTGTATTTTTATTGGATAGCGGTATTATTGGTGAGACCGCTCCTATGATTCAGATTTTCATGGAGCAAATGAAGAATGATGGGTTTAGAAGTATGTTGAAAAACCAATTTATAAAACATACGGATGCTTGTGTAGAAGACTTTGTAAATGGTAATATAAAATCCCTGTTCGGTAATTTAAAACAGCTATCGCACGTAGTATTGGATAACTTTAAGCCAATGATACCGGCAAAATTCCATGATTTATGGAAAAAGGGTATAGACACCAATGACTATTACCTAAAATTGTGTGGTTCAGGTGGTGGTGGCTACATATTAGGGTTTACAGAAGATTTGGAAAAAGCTAAAACTGCGTTAAAAGATTATAAACTGGAAGTAGTTTATAATTTTTAGGTAATTTCCATAATGCTTAATAGAAAAAATAAACTCTTACTATTAAAGGTATTGAGTCTGTTTTCTGTAGTTAGGGGATATAATATCTTAGTTATAGCTCTAGCTCAATATTTGGCATCCATTTATATACTTGCTCCTGAACTTCCGGTACGTAGAGTAGTATTGGATATTAATCTCTTTGTTATCGTATTGGCATCTGCTTTGGTTATTGCGGGTGGTTATATCATTAATAATTTTTATGATGCTGAAAAAGACCTCATAAATAAACCAAGAAAAAGTATGCTGGATCGTTTGGTAAGCCAACGGTTTAAGCTAACTACTTATTTTGTGTTGAATTTTATAGCGGTAATTGCGGCCAGTTATGTTTCATTTAAAGCTGTATTCTTTTTTTCCTCTTATATTTTTGGTATCTGGATTTACTCCCACAAACTAAAAAGAATTCCGTTTTTAGGTAATTTTATTTCCGCCACATTAGCTATTACTCCTTTCTTTGTGGTGTTTATTTATTATAAGAATATACAGACGGTAATATTTGTTCATGCCGTATTTCTCTTTTTACTTATACTTGCTCGAGAGATAATTAAGGATTTGGAAAATATCTCTGGAGACTTAGCACAGAATTATAGGACCATTCCTATTATTTATGGCGCAAGAACATCTAAACTATTGATCTCATTTTTAATTCTTTTGACTTTAGTACCGTCGTTATTATTGATTTTTAGATTTGATGTAGGCCACATGAATATATATTTTATAATATGTGTTCTTTTATTACTGTTGTTTATAGTCTTATTGTTTAGGGCCAAGGCACGTAAAGATTATGTTTGGTTGCATAATATTCTCAAATTGATCATAGTAATGGGGGTGTTCAGTATTCTTCTTATTGACATAGACTTAGTTTTAAATAGAATATTGTAGTTGTTGGTAATATATTGCATATAACTATTTGAACCGCAATGCAATTTGCTACCTTTGTGCAAAATTGGTACAATTATGAGCAGGGATGATTCTAGTAGAGGTAAGAAACCGTCGGGTAGGCAAGGTGGTAATTTTAAAAAAAAGAGCTACGCCCGTGGTAATTCGCCCATTAAAAAAAATGTAACTCCAAGTAAGCCGCAAGATCCTAATTCAATTAGATTAAATAAATACGTGGCCAATTCTGGTGTATGTTCTAGGAGAGATGCCGATATATATATTGCCGCCGGTAGTGTAACAGTAAATGGTAAGCCTGTAACCGAAATGGGTTACAAGGTAAAGTTAAGCGATGAGGTAAAATTCGATGGTCAATTATTGAATCCGGTCAAAAGAGAATACGTACTACTTAACAAACCAAAAGACTTTGTTACCACCATTCGCGATGAAAGAGGTAAGAGACACGTTTCTGGATTAATATCAAGTGCTTCTAAGTCAAAATTACTTCCCGTTGATAAATTGGAAAAAGAACATACAGGTTTACTTTTGTTTACCAATGATGGTAATATGACCAAGACGTTAAAAAGCCCTATCAACGGTCTACGTAAAATATATCATTTAGTACTTGAGCAAGAATTACGAAGTGCCGATTTAAAGAAAATTCAAGAAGGGGTCGTTGTAGATGAAAAAGTAGTTCGTGTACAGGATATAAGTTTCATTGCAGATGCTCCCAAAAGGGAAGTTGGTATTGAAATTTATAGTTCTAGAAATAAAATTGTAGAGCGTTTGTTTGAAACCTTAGGATATAAAATCCAAAAATTGGATAGGGTAGTTTATGGTGGTCTTACCAAAAAAGATTTACCAAGAGGGCACTGGAGATATTTGACAGAACAAGAAATCATTAATTTCAAAATGATCAAATAGTACATGCTCCTTGTCTTAATAAAGGCTATAGGATATGAAATTATTTCAGTGTACCAATTGTAAGAGTACGGTTGTTTTTGAAAACAATACATGTTTAAACTGCGGTTTTAAACTGGGTTATTCATCATATTACAATAAAATTGTTTCTTTAGATCCAAGTGCCGCTACATGGCAGGTTAAGGAACTGGATGGAAAGACCTATGAATATTGTGAGAACTATAAGCACACGGTCTGTAACTGGTTGGTTGACGTTTCTAGAGATCGCAAATTCTGTCTTGCCTGTACCCTGAACAGAACAATTCCGCATCTTTTAGATGATGATAATCTTAAAAAATGGAAACATATTGAGGTTGCCAAGCACAGATTGGTATATCAATTATTGCGTTTTAGACTACCGGTAGTTAGCAAAACAATAGATGATGATAAAGGTTTTTGCTTTGATTTTTTGGAGAAAGATGAGCTTCCAGAAGAATCAAAAGGATTAAAAACGGGTCATGCAGATGGTGTAATTACCCTTATGATAGCGGAAGCGGATCCTGTTGTTCGCGAGCAGGTAAAACAGCAAATGGCAGAGCGGTATAGAACTTTGCTCGGTCATTTTAGACATGAGGTGGGACATTATTATTGGGATTTGCTAATTCGTAATAATCCGGAGGTACTAGCCGATTTTAGGAGCATTTTTGGTGATGAATCTCAATCGTATGCAGATGCATTGACCACCCATTATAATAATGGTCCAAAGACCAATTGGCAACAAAGTTTTATAAGTAAATATGCATCATCCCACCCTTGGGAAGATTGGGCAGAAACGTGGTCCCATTATTTACACTTGACTGATGTATTGGAAACCGCCTATAATTTCGGTCTCAAATCAAATCCTAAAATAATTGCTAAGAAAAGCCTGAAAATGAATGCGGCTTTTGATCCATATACCGTTACTGATTTTAGTAGAATAATGGAAACAGGTATTCCCCTTTTATTTACACTTAATAGTATGAACCGTTCTTTGGGAGAAGACGATCCCTATCCGTTTATAATCTCAAAACCTGTTGAGAAAAAATTAGAGTTTATTCATAAATTGTTAAAAGGTATTTAATCTCTACTAAACCCTTGACCAAAACGATAGGTAGCAATAATACCATGGGTGTTCCCTAATGTAGAATTGTTAGTGGCTACATTGTAACTGTAAATTGCCCTTATATTTTTAAACAAGTATACACCAGCCAATAAATTTATTGATGAGTTGGACCTATAGCCTGTACCTAATTCAAAACGATTTTTAAAGCTTACGGCTATATTCATATCTATTTGAAAGGGCGCGCCATTTTCATATTTCAGCAATAAGTTGGGCTTTATCATTAGTTCTTCAAATTTATTGGAGAAAAAACGATAGCCTAAATATCCGTAATAGGGAACGTTTATTTCTACGTTATCATCTGAAACGAGCATGTCGCCAATTACGTTAGGTGTTGAAAACCCTACATAAACGTCTGCCAGGTTCAATAAAAATCCAAGACCAATTGTTGGTACTGTAGCATTAATGTTCATTGCGAAATTAGGATCGTCCATTATTCCTAATTCCAATAAGTTATCTTGATATTGTTGTATTCCAGGTGAAATGGAAAATGATAAAGAATTAGGAGTATAGATTTGCCAGTAGGGTCTATTCTTTTTTGTGTCAAAGAAAATTTTATAGGAGTATGTAGCAAAGGCACTAGTTGATGTGGTTACACCAATTTCATCTCTTATTAATCCTGCTCCTAAACCTATTTTACCTCGATTTAAAGGGGTGTGAAAACTTAATGCAAAGCTTTTGGGACTACCCTCAATTTGGTTAAAGGTGCCCGTGTTGCTAATGCCTATTTCTGCGCTTGGTGCCAATCCTGCAAAAGCGAAATTGACTAAATACGGGTTGTAATTATATTCCGAAAAAGTAGGGGTTTGCTGTGCTGAGCTGTAGTTGATCAGGGCAAAGCTAATTAACGCCATTAAAGCGATGTTCTTATATAAATTCTGCATGTTTTTATCGCTTTAAAACAAGGAAGCCTTGTGTTTTTCTTAAAATGGTTTCACCATCAATTTCAATGTTAAAAAAGTAAGTACCAGTTGGCAATTGATCTGCACCTAATTTAGTGCTCATGTTAGCGATACCTGAAAATACGTTAGAGGCATTATCGTAATTTTTAATCTGAAACACCATGTCTCCCCATCGGTTATAGATGCTGACGACATTTTCTGGATAATACTCAATATGCTCTATATGCCAATACTCGTTTATTCCGTCACCATCCGGAGAAAAGCCATATTTAGTCTCATCTTCAGGTGTTAAAGTGGTAAAACTTTGTTGGTCGCAAGCCATAGCCTCCCCAACACTGTTGTAAGGGATAATGGTGACGTAAATTTCAGTATTGAACGGAAACTCTTCGCCATGGTTATATTGCGTAGCTATACCCATATCTAAATTGTCAAGAATATCATTTGTATCCGGAGAAGTTCCAATAGATATCCGGTATCCATCTGTTTTATCGACATCTTCCCAAGTAATGGTACTCTCTAGAGGTACATTGGTTTCGCCGTTTGCCGGACTCATTAGGGATGAGCAATTAGGAGCAATGATTTCTGTGGTGAAGCTATCATAGTTGCAACCAATGGCATCTCCAGAGGTGTTATAGGGTGTAATACTTACAAAAATCAAGGTTTCAGAAGGCAGGTCTTCATTTAATATGTAGCTGGTTAAAGATGCAACATCTTCATTGTTTACAATATCATTGCCGTTAGCGCTTGTACCTATAGAAATTCTATAACCATCTGCATCGTTAGAGGCATTCCATTCAATGTCAGCGGTTACAGCAACGTTATTTGTATTTTGTAAAGCACTGATCAAATTGGTACAAGAAGGTAATGGTCTAATGGTAAAGCTTTCTGAAGTACAACCTAAGGCATCACCTACTTCATTATAAGGGATAATGGTTACTGTAACGGTTTCTCCCTCGTTAAACTCATTAGGTAAAACGTATGAAGTATCTGTAATTTCTAAATTGGTTACATTGTTTTCTGTACTGTTATTTGAGGTTATGGTCAGTTTGTAACCATTGGCATTAGGTATGGTGTTCCATGAGATTTCATTAACTTCAGCCAACTCTGCTCCGTCTATTGGAGCTATTAAATTTGTACAATTTGGTATGGCCTTTATATTGAAACTTTCAGAGGAACATCCAATAGCTTCGCCGGCATTATTATAAGGTATTATAATTACCTCAACAGTTTCACCTTGTTCAAAATCGCTTGTAAAAGTATAGGTGTTTCCAGTAGTAATATCTAGTTCGTTGATGTTATTAACTGAACTTGTACTACCAGTTACCGAAAGCAGATAACCATTGGCTTCTGCAATTTCTGCCCATTCTAAATCGGTATTCACTGGCACATCTATATCGCCATTTGCTGGTAGAACTAGGGTAGTACATACAGGTAGGGCTTCTATGGTGAAGCTTTCTGTACTACAACCAATGGCGTTACCAGATTGGTTATATGGTGTTATGGTTACCGATACCGTTTCTCCCTGGTTAAAACTTTCTGAGAAGTCTAAAGAGGTGTTTGTGGTTTTTAAATCTGTCACATTATTAGTTGTACTTGAGCTTCCTGAAACGGTTACAAAGTATCCAATAGCATCTGTTACTGTATTCCAGGAGATTGAGGTGTTGGTCACAACTGCCATATCACCATTTGTTGGTTGTGTTAAGTTGGTACATGTAGGTACTGGTTTTATGGTAAATGTTTCTGTAGTACAGCCAGCTGCCTCACCAGAATTATTGTATGGTTTTATGGTTACGGTTACCGTTTCACCTTGTATAAAATCACTTGTAAAATCATAAGAAGTTGCGATAACATCAACCTCGTTTAGGTTGTTGTTAGTGCTTTCACTTGCGTTGACGGTTAATTTGTAGCCAGTAGCTCCGGTTACGGCATTCCAACTAATATCCGTATCAATATCGGCATCAAAAGTATTGTTCAAAGGGGTAATTAGTGTTGTACAGTTAGGTACCGGTGGAGGTACTATAGTAAACGATTCAGATGTACACCCAGAGGCTTCTCCGCTATCGTTGTAGGGTTTTATGGTAACGGTAACCGTTTCGCCTTGTATAAAATCATTGGAAAAATCAAAAGTTGTACCTGTTGTTATTTCAAAATCGGTCATATTGTTTGCGGTACTATTACTGGCTATTACGGTGACCCTATAACCATTTGAATTGGCAACAGCGTTCCATTCTATATTTGTGTCTACATCGATATTGGTAGCGCCATCTAAAGGAGCTATAAGAGTAGTGCATAAAGGTGGACCATCAGTAATAAAGGTTTCTTCCGTACAGCCAATAGCATCACCATTATCGTTGTAAGGGGTTACGGATACGTAAATAGTAGTGCTTTCAGGCAAATTGGCAGTAAGATCGTAAGTAGTTACATTACCCACATCACCTGTAAAAATATCAGAACTTCCACTTGAAGTACCAACCGATAATTTAAATCCTGTTGCTGAGGTTAATTCTGTCCAACTTAAATTAGTAGCTGGATCTACAGCGGATGCACCATTAATTGGAGCGGTTAATGTTGTACAAGATGGCGGACTGGTAGAATCTCCTGTAGTAAAGGTTTCTTCCATACAGCCTGTTGCATCACCTTCATCATTATATGGTATTATAGTTACGAAATGTAATCGTGCTTCTTGTAAATCAGCAGGAATATCATAGGTGGTTACATTGCCTACATCAATATTATTCACTATTTCAATACCACCCGATGTGGTGCCAACAGTAATCAAATACCCTGTAGCGTTACTTATAGCTGTCCAGCTTAAATGGCTATCTATGGCAACATCTGTTGCTCCATTTAGTGGAGAAGTTAAATTGGTGCATGTTGGGGGTACCGGAATAATTTCTGTATGAAAACTTTCTTCTGTACAACTTGTAGCATCCCCTTCATCATTATATGGAATAATAGTTACAAAAATATCACTATCCTCTGGTAAATCTGTTGTAAGGTCATATGTGGTAATGTTTCCAACATCTTCAACATTAAGAATATCATTTGCGCCAGTAGAGGTGCCAACAGTTATTTTATAGCCATCTGCGTTGGAAATAGGATTCCAACTTAGATCTGTGGTTACGGCAACATCAGTTGCTCCATCTAAAGGTCCAATTAAGGTGGTACAATCTGGTATGGTTGCCGGATCATTTGATATGGTAAAACTTTCTTCGGTACAAGGACCAACAGCATCCCCTTCATCGTTAAAAGGAATTAAAGTTACATAAACCGTATCGCCTGTATTAAAATCTGAAGCAAATTCATATGATGTTTCATTGGTTATAGTTTCATTATTAACAATGTCATTACCACCAGATGTTGTACCGACAGTTAATCTATATCCTTGTGCATATAGGGTATGTTCCCAAGTAATATTGGTATTTACCGGTACATCTGTATCGCCGTTTAATGGTGCGGTAAGTAGGGTACAGTCTGGAATAGGACAATCACGAACATCTTGATCAAATGTCCACCCAAAATTGTCTATCATAGATTGTCTTTCTTCTTGGGCATCGCAATACGGTAAATCTTCTGCCCCGAGTATAATGCCGGGAGTTAAATTTTGTTCAGACCATGCAATTAAGGTGTTGTCGTAATTTTCTCTAACCAGAGCAGTATGGTCTAGCATATCACTCATATTGGTAACATTTCTAACATCCCATTCAGCTAAACTTTGGTTTAAAGCAATGGCATTATCAAACATAGCACGCATAGAGACATTCCCAGGATTCCATAAATCCATAGGTTGGTTGTATGTAGATGCATTTCTGAACATATAATCCATGTTTTCAACTCCAGAAATTCGCCAGTTATTTAGGTCTTGGTTAAAGACGGTTGCGCCACTGAACATTTCTTCCATAGTAGTAACACCACGAACATTCCAATCGCTAATATTTTCATTAAAGGCTATGGCATCTTTAAACATATCTTCCATAGTAGCTACAGAAGCTACATTCCAAGAGTTCATAGATTGGTTATAGGTTGTTGCGCTATTGAACATGGCTTCCATTGTAGTTACAAAGGAAACATCCCAAGGGTCAATGTTTTGGTTAAAAGTAGAAGCTCCCATAAACATTTCTTGCATGGTTAATGCTTCACCAGTATTCCAATTGGATATTGGTTCATTAAATGCTAGAGCGTTTTTAAACATGGCTTCAAAATTGGTTACTACTGCAGTGTTCCAGTTATTCAAATTTTGATTAAAAACTTCGGCATCTTCAAACATAGATTCCATTTGGGTAACAGAACTAACGTTCCATGTATTTATAGGTTGGTTGAATAGTATAGCAACTTCAAACATAGAAGTCATATTTGCTACTGCACTTACATCCCAGTTATTTAAAGGTTGGTTAAATGCACCTGAGCCTCTAAACATCGCAGACATGTCTACTACTGAATTAACGTCCCAATTGTTTAAGGGCTGGTTAAATACAGATGCATAACTGAACATATAGGACATGTTTAATACATTTGTTACGTTCCAACTATCAATATCTTGATTGAAGAGCCTAGAACCACTAAACATACTTCTCATATTGGTTACGTTACTTACGTCCCAATTATCCAAGGGCTGATTAAATACAGATGTATTACTAAACATAGAATCCATGTTAGTAACATTATTGACTACCCATGAATTTAAGGGTTGGTCAAAAGCCCTAGCAGTATTGAATGTGCCTCTCATGTTAATCACATTACTTACATCCCAATTATCTATATTTTGATTAAAAAGTTCAGCTGAATTGAACATTTCTTCCATACTGGTAACATTGATAACATTCCAGTTGTCCAAAGGTTGATTAAATACGTCGGCTCTTTGAAACATTGACCTCATAGATGTTACATTGCCTACATTCCAAGAGTTCAATGGTTGGTTATATGCATCATTATTAGCAAACATATATTCCATGTTTGTAACGTTGCTTACATTCCAGCCATCTATATTTTGATTAAAGGCTACTGCACTGTTAAACATATTTGGCATTGAGGTGACATTTCCTACATCCCAGCTATCCATGGGTTGATTGTAAATACTTGCTTGATAGAACATATTGGACATGTTGGTTACATTACTGACATCCCAATTATCTATATTAGAATTGAATAGATAAGTTCTCCTAAACATTCGAGACATATCTGTTACTTGGGTTAGGTTTGGTACATCTGTAGCATTATACTCCATATTTTCGCAGAAGTAAAAGGCCTGATTCATACTTTGCCAAATCTGGTCTCCCCATTGGTCCATTGAAATAAGTTTTTTATTATCTCTATTGCTTGATTCTTGACGAAACGAAGGGAAATCTCCAATAATTGCAATGGTGTAAATACCAGGATTTAAATAGGTGTGGGTTATGTCGGTAGATACATTGTTATCATATTGTCCATCTCCCCAATCAATATTAAAGGCGTATGTTAAATAGTCAGGATAGCCATCGTTTAGTTCTATTCTATATTGATTTGCTGCAGAAGAACTGGTATCTAAATTTCTAGTATCAATCGTAATTTTAAAAACATCTGTTCTATTTGCCCAGCTTTCTACAACTGTAAAGCTAGTTTCTTGACACCCAGTTGCCGGTCCTTCGTCATTATAGGGTACAACAGTTACATAAACGATATCTCCAGGGTCAAATTCGTTGGTAAAGCTGATGCCGACAGTATTGCCTACATCAAGGTTGTTCGCAGGAGAGCCATTAATGTTAACAAAACTTCTTACTCCACCCCTTTCTAATTCCAAGTAAATGCGGTATCCCGTAGCATTAGGTGCTGGATCCCATCTAATATCACTGTTCGCAGGCGTAGCCGTGTCACTTGCATGTGGCATGGTAATATCGGTACAAAGTACATACGAACAGTTGACTGCATCTCCAGAGATTGTCCAGCCATAATTGTCTATTAAACTTTGACGTTGGTTTAGGGCATCACAATATTGTAGGTTTGTTGCACCTAAATTTATTCCAGTAGTTACAGCTTGAGCTGACCAAGCTATTAAAATATCATCATAATTTTCTTGAGAAATACCACTATTGGACAACATATTACCCATATTCGTTGTGGCACTTATATCCCAAATACCGAGATTTTGGTCGAACGCGGCGGCATTATTGAATGCACTTCCCATATTGGTGACACTACTTACATCCCAACTATCAAGTGAATGGTTGAACATTGAACAGCTAGCGAACATTGAAGAAATATTAGTAAGGCTACTAGTTATCCAGCTATTTAAGGGTTGGTTAAAACTGTCGTTTTGAAAAAACATGGATTGCATGTTAGTTACATTAGCGACATTCCAATTATTCAGTGGTTGGTCAAATGCATCTGCATTTCTAAACATTCCAGACATGTTCGAAACAGACGATACGTTCCAATCATTTATATTTTGATTGAATGTACTGCTATTGAAAAACATAGAAGACATATCAGTAACTGATGAAACGTCCCAATTATTTAAAGGTTGATTAAATGCAGAGGAGGTTGGACTTGTAGATGCAGCAAACATTTGTGACATGTTGGTTACGGCAGAAACATTCCAGTCGTTTAAAGGTTGGTTAAACACTCTGGCAGATCGGAACATTTGCGACATATCAGTAACTGATGAAACGTCCCAATTGTTTAGAGGCTGATTAAAATTTGGTGTATCGGCAAACATTTGTTGCATGTTGGTTACAGCAGAAACATCCCAATCATTCATTGGATAGCTAATAGCAGACTCATGAAATGCCCGGAACATATTGGTTACATTGCCAACTTGCCATGTACTTATATCCTGATTAAAATCGTTAGTTCTAAAGAACATTAAATTCATATCGGTTACTTGGCTAACATTCCAATTGTTTAGCGGTTGGTTAAATCTCCTACACGCAACGAACATTCCAGACATATCGGTAACTTGACTAACGTTCCAATTATTGATATTTTGATTAAAGTTTACACATGCATATAGCATATCTTTCATATTGGTAACAGATGAAGTATTCCAGTTATCCAAAGGTTGATTAAATGAGGTGTTTTTAAATGTTTCGGACATATCCGTTACTGAATTAGTAGTCCAAGAATCCACTGGTCTATTAAATATTGAACAATCAGCAAAGACTCCTGAAATATCTGTTATTGTAGAAACATCCCAATTATTCACAATTCCATTGAATGAAGTTCCTCCTCTAAACATATTTTTCAATGAAGTTACTTGGGTTAAATCTGGCGAATCAATTAAATCAAAATTCATATTTGCACACCCAAAAAATGCATTTTCCATAGTCTGCCATTGTATAGTGCCCCAAGCCAATATTTCAATGATTTTTAATTTGTCACTGGCATTGTCATCATTAAAATAGATAGATGGAAAAGTGCCGCTTATTTCAATTGTATAGGTGCCTGGGGTTGTATAGGTATGGGTGATATTTCCAGTTATTCCAGTATCTGAAGACCCATCTCCCCAATCTACATTGTAATTATAAGTAGTGAATGCCGGATTTGTTGGTATGGTAACTTCATTGTTGAGTGAAGATCCAGTCTCGGTATTATTGGTATTCCAGATAGAGGTAAATGATTGTGAAAATAAGTTGGCACTTAATAGAAAAAGACAAAGGGCAATACTCTTTTTAAGTAATGACATGCTGGTTAGTTTGATCAAATGTGTTTTTCAAATATGCCCATGTATGTCAAATGTTAAAATTATTTGTTGTGAATACTAGTTAAATAGTTGTGTAATGGAATTCCTAACGGAAATACATTTAAATCAGGTAGTTGGTTTCTAGGCGATATTGCTAAAGAGATAGTATTTTCTTGGATAGCATTATTACAAAAAAGGTATCTGTGTTACATTTAATCATAGCGTAAATTCACTATTGAATGTCTACTGAAACTAAAAGAAAAATATCTAATTTTAAGTTATCTCATCTCCCTAGGTTATTACTGAAAACGTATCATGCTTGGATGGAAAAGGAGCCATTTCAGATTAGTGCTATTATAGCATATTATGCAATATTGTCATTGCCAGGTCTGCTTATTTTAATATTGGAATTAGTTGGCGGTATTTGGGGTAAGGAAATAGTTCAGGGAGAATTGTTCGCTGAAATTTCTTCTGCCATGGGACCAGAAACCGCACAATCTATTCAAGAGATGATCAAGGATCAAGGTAGTCAGCAAACTTCATTGATTGCTACCCTTTTAGGGATCGGTGTGTTAATTTATGGTGCTACGGGAGTATTTTATCAGCTACAAAACGCATTGAATGAAATTTGGGAGGCAAAACCTAAATACACAAATGAGTTTATTTCTACATTGTTTATGCGTTTAAAAGGTTTTGGTTTTATAATTATTATTGGCTTTTTATTATTGGTTAGTTTTGTATTGACTTCTCTATTATCGGCATTTTCAACCCAGCTCTCCAGACTTTTACCAGATGGTATGTTAGAACTTGGGTTCGTACTGGATCTAATATTGTCACTAGGTTTTATCTACTTATTATTTGGGGCTATGTTCAAGTATTTACCCAGTACTCATGTTCGTTGGAAAGCGGTTAAAGTAGGTGCCGCGCTTACTGCTGTATTGTTTTTACTTGGTAAATATGCTTTGGCATTCTATTTTGGAAAAGCGGAACCCGGCTCTACCTATGGGGCGGCCGGGAGTATAATTTTGGTCATGCTTTGGGTGTCCTACTCTAGTTTAATAGTCACTTTTGGAGCACAGTTTACCAAGATTTATTCTGATAAGTATGTGAAAATCAGTTGAGTTTTTTCATTTTATCATGAATCTCTTTTAAGCATAAATTACCTAGACTTCCTTCATGTGTATGATGAATATCTCTTTTTGGAGTAAAAGTACCTGCATTGATCTCCATACCCATTTTCTTGTAGGCATCTCTAAACGGCATACCGCTTTGTACCAACTCATTTAATGTGTCCACACTAAACAAATAATCATATTTTGGGTCGTCTAGAATACTATCGTTCACTCTGATTTCCTTTAGGCTAAAAGTTAAAATCTCTAAACAAGCCTTCATATCCTGAATAGCCGGAACAATAATTTCTTTCACCAATTGCAAATCTCTGTGGTAACCACTAGGTAGATTATTGATTACCAATGTCAATTGATTAGGAATAGACTGTAGTTTGTTGCACTTGCCACGTACCAACTCAAACACATCGGGATTTTTCTTGTGTGGCATAATACTGGAACCCGTTGTTAGCTCATCTGGAAAAGAAATGAAATCAAAATTCTGACTCATATACAAGCAAATATCCATGGCCATTTTAGATAGGGTAGCTGCAATGTAGGCAATACCAAAAGCGGTAGCTTTTTCAGCTTTTCCTCTACTCATTTGTGCTGCAACCACATTATATTTCATGGTTTCAAAACCCATTTCTTTGGTGGTAAAACTACGGTCTATAGCAAATGAACTACCGTAACCGGCAGCACTACCTAACGGGTTTTGATCTGCAACTTTGTAGGCCGCTTCAATAAAATAAAGGTCATCTATTAAGCTTTCTGCATAGGCGGAAAACCATAACCCAAAAGAAGATGGCATGGCAATCTGTAAGTGTGTGTAACCTGGTAGCATAACATCCTTATGCTCTTGTGCTTTTACCAAAAGAAGGTTGAAAAGCGATTTGGTCATCGCCTTTATTTCTGTCAATTCATCTTTTAGGTATAAATGCATGGCTACAAGAACTTGGTCGTTTCTAGAACGTGCGGTATGTATTTTTTTACCGGTATCTCCTAGACTTAGTGTCAGCATGTATTCAATTTTAGAATGCATGTCTTCAAAAGAATTTTCTATAGAAAATGTGCCCTTTTCTATTCGCGCGGCAATATTATCAAGTTCTTTTACAAGTTCAGCGGTTTCCTTAGGGGAAATCAATCCTATTTTACCCAGCATTTTTGCATGTGCCTTAGAGGCAATAACGTCGTATTTTGCTAAGTGTAAATCCAATTCTCTATCGTTGCCAACTGTAAAGTGATCGATTTTTTTATCGGTGCTAAATCCTTTATCCCAGAGTTTCATATGTAGTCAGTTATCAATTATCAATAAGCGGTAAATAATGCCTTTTTGATAATTGTTTAATGTTAATTGTTATTTGAAATAAATCCTTTTAATAATTTAATATACAAATCTATACCTTCTTCAATTTCATGTACATAGATGAATTCGTTGGCAGAGTGGGAGCGTGTGCTGTCCCCAGGTCCTAATTTTAACGATTGGCAACTTAACGCTGCTTGATCAGATAATGTAGGTGATCCATATGTAGTTCTGCCCAAGGCAATACCAGATTGTACTAACGGATGGTCTTTATCTATTTTCGATGAATTTAAACGCAAAGATCGCTCCTTTAATTCGCATGGCGCATCCTTCTTTAATAAATCTGCAATTTCTTTATTGCTATACGCATCGTTTACACGAACATCTACTACTAAATCTACTTGTGCTGGTACTACGTTATGCTGTTTACCTGCGTTAATTTGGGTAACCGTCATTTTTACGTCACCTAATGCTTCAGAAGTTTTTTCAAATTTATAATTCTTAAACCATTCTAAAACCTTTATGGTATTGTAAATGGAATTATCATCATTAGGATGCGCGGCGTGCGAGGGAGTGCCTTTAACAACCGCATCAAAAACCACCAATCCTTTTTCAGCAATAGCAAGTTGCATCAAAGTAGGTTCACCAACAATGGCCACATCTATATGTGGAAGTTTTGGCAATAAACCGCGCAAGCTATTTTCACCGGCATTCTCCTCTTCTGCAGAGGCGACCATTAATATATTGTGGTTTAGGTCTTCTGCATTGTAATAATTTACAAAAGTAGCCAAAAGGGAAACCAACGGTCCGCCAGCATCATTACTGCCAAGACCAAACAACTTACCATCTTCAATGTGGGGCAAAAAAGGATCTTTGGTGTATGCCGTATTTGGTTTTACCGTATCGTGGTGCGAATTCAGTAATAATGTAGGTTTTGAGTCGTCCCAATATTTATTTTTAGCAATAATATTGTTGAGGTCTCTTTCCGTAGGTATGTCATATTTTGCCAGCCAAGCCTGTATTGCATCGGCTGTTTTATCTTCTTCTTTAGAAAAAGATTCTATTGATATGAGTTGTTTCAGTAATGCAATTGCACTTTCTGTAAGTTCTGTTTGGTTCATCTTAAAGTTTTATTGTCGTGAACAGTTCTGTGTTTTTATCTAACATGGTAACATCGCCCAGGCAAACTTTTGCTACGTTGTGGTTTAGGGCATGAAAGCAATTATGAAGTTTTGGCAACATTCCGTCAGCAATGATACCATCGGATAAAAGTGATTTATAGGTATTGGTATTAATGTCTTTAACTACGCTGTTTTCATCGGCAATATCCATTAAAACACCCTTTTTCTCAAAACAATAATACAACGTAGTTTCAAAGGTAGGTGCCATGCCTATTGCAATTTCAGAGGCAATCGTATCTGCATTGGTGTTTAATAACTGTCCGGCACCATCGTGCGATAAGGCACAGAAAATGGGTGTTAAATCCGCCGCTAAAAGCTTGGATAATAATGCAGCATTTACACCATCAATATCGCCTACAAATCCGTAATCAATTTCTTTGACAGGACGTTTATGAGCCTGTATGCTATCACCATCTGCACCGCTTAATCCAATTGCATTGGTGTTTTTAGCTTGTAGTTGTGCAACTATTTTCTTGTTTGCCAAACCGCCATACACCATGGTTATAATATCAACCGTTTCAGCATCGGTTATACGCCTGCCATCTATCATTTTAGACTCAATGCCAAGTTTGGTTGCCAATTGAGTGGCTAATTTTCCACCGCCATGAACCAAAATTTTTAAGCCTTCAAGTTTAGAAAAGGCAGTGAGAAAAACGTCTAGGGCGTTTTCGTCTTCTATGACATTACCACCAATTTTTACAACACTTAATTTATTTTTCATAATCTGCAAATTTGAACATGAGTACCATGGCGATTATTAGAATAATATTACTTACCGGACCCATATAGGCTTTCCAATGAGCAGTGCTATGGTCAATATCTACCATATTCATTACAAAAAGGATGAGGGCGAATAGCGCAATACCAATATAGATCCACTTATTAATTTTCATTGCTCTCCAGTATTTTCTTTAACACCAATTGTGCTGCGTAGGTTCTGTTATTTGCCTGTTCTATAACCAAAGACTGGTCACTATCCAAAACTTCATCGGCAACAACAACATTTCTACGAACAGGAAGACAGTGCATAAATTTTGCCTTGCCTAATTTCTTAAGTGTCATTTGCCAGTTTGGATCTTGCGATTTTATTTGACCATAATCAGTATAACTGCTCCAGTTTTTGACATAAACAAAATCGGCATTTTCTAAAGCCTTCTCTTGGTCGTGCTCAATAGTACAATCTTTTGTGATGTTAGGGTCCAGTTCATAACCTTCAGGATGCGTAATCACAAAATCGGCATGTTGCTTTTGCATCATTTGTACAAATGAATTGGCAACGGCATGTGGTAGAGCCCTTGGGTGCGGCGCCCATGAAAGAACAACCTTAGGGTTGTTTTTAAAATTGTGTTCCTCTAAAGTAATGGCATCGGTTAATGCTTGTAATGGGTGCCCCACAGAGCTTTCCATATTTACGATAGGTACCGTAGCGTATGTTTTAAAACCGTTGAGCACCTCTTCCGCTTCATCTAGTTCCTTATCTACCAAACCGGCAAAGGCACGGATGGCAATGATATCGCAATACTGCGAAATTACTTGAGCGGCCTCTTTAATATGTTCAGAGGTTCCTTGGTCCATAATGGTACCATCGGCATATTCCAAAGCCCAACCTTCGTTACCAAAATTCATCACAATAACTTCCATACCCAAATTCATTGCTGCTTTTTGGGTACTTAAACGTGTACGAAGCGAGTTGTTAAAGAATAACAACCCAATAGTTTTGTCTTTACCTAATTCCTTAAATTTTTTAGGTTGTTTTTTAAGTGTTATGGCTTCTTTTACCCAGTTGGATAAAACGTCTATATCGTTTATTGAAAGGTAATTCATGATAATGTTATTTTTGTAAATGTGCTTTTATTTTCAATGGCATCAACAATAAAGTTATCGTTCAGGCCATTGGTAATCCAGGTTTCAATACCTGCTTTTTGTGCAATGGTGGCTGCATCAATTTTTGACTGCATGCCACCGGTACCGTGGGTAGATTTGGATTCCCCTATTTCTTTTAGCAATTTGGTCAGGTCTGAAACGGCTTCTATTGTTTTTGGTGTGGAAGTCGTTAAAGATGATTTTGTGTAAATACCATCTGTATTTGTAGCAATGATAAGAATGTCAGCAGATAAAAGTGATGCAGTTAAACCGGCCAATTTATCATTATCACCAAATTTAATTTCATCAGTAGCAACTGTATCATTTTCATTAATGATAGGAATGAAGTTGTTGGCAACAAGAACATTAATGGTGTTTTTAATATTCGCTCTAGTTTGCTCATTTTCAAAATCGGAATAGGATAACAAACATTGTGATGTAAAGAGCCCAAGCTCCCTAAAATTTTCTTGAAAAATGCGCATTAGATGAGGCTGACCAATAGATGCCAATGCCTGCTTTACATTAATTTCTTCTCCATTATGTTCCAACTTAACAAACTGCCTTGCGGCGGCAATGGCACCGGAACTCACAATAATAAATTCGAATTTATCTTTTAGAGCGGCAATTTGCCGACCAATATCCTCAATTTTTCCTCGGGAAATATGATCAGTGTCTTTGGTTAAGGTATTGGAACCTAATTTCAATAAAATTCTCTTTTTTAACATGCTTCTTTGCTTTTAGTCTTAACTATTAGCCCTTTTTCAGGTTTCTATTGCGCTCAACCCGACACTCTTATTATTTATTTTACGAACAACGAACAACGAACAACGAACAACGAACAACAAACAACCAATCACCTACCTTACCTGTCCATTTCCTTTTACGTACCACTTATTGGTTACTAGATGCTGTAAACCTATAGGGCCGCGTTGATGTAATTTATCTGTACTAATGGCTAGTTCTCCTCCAAGACCAAATTGTCCGCCATCCGTAAAGCGGGTAGATGCATTATGGTATACCGCAGCGGTGTCCACAGATTGCATGAAAACGTCTGCTTCCTCTTCATTTTTAGTAATGATAGAAGCGGAGTGGCCGCCTCCATAGGTGTTGATGAGCTGTACGGCTTCATCTACATCTGGCACTTGCCCAAGTACAATTTTATAATCCAAAAACTCTTCAAACCAAACAGATTCATTTTCCATTTGAGAGGTGCCATCTAATCCGGCTAATTTGGCATCGGTCAAAATTTCAACATTGTGTTTTTTAAGGGTCTTGACCAAATGACTTAAAAATTCTGCCTTGCGTGGTAAATCTCTTGAAATGATAACTTTGTCAACGGCATTGCAAGCGGAAATTTTTGTAGTCTTTGCATTGACGATAACATCCAGTGCCATTTGCAAATCTGCCTCGTGCGAAACATATACAAAGTTATTACCGCGACCACTTACTATTACCGGACACTGTGCATGTTGCTTAACAAAAGCGATCAGTTTTTCGCCGCCTCTAGGTACAATTAAGTCTAGTTTTTGTGTTGGTTTTTCTAAAAACTGCTGAGTTTCTGTTCTAGAATAATTAAGGTAGGTTACCCAGTCCGTAGCACAATCGCAAGACTCCAAAGCTTTGTGCCATAGGTTTACTAAAACCAAATTGGAGTTCAAAGACTCTTTGCCCCCCTTTAGCAATATTTTGTTACCTGATTTAAATGCGATGCCCGCAGCTTCAATAGTAACATCTGGCCTAGATTCGTAAATAATCATGATCGTACCGAAAGGTGCAGTTTTATTGCTGATCTCTAAACCATTTTCATGGGTAAATTGAAAACGTTCTACATGCAAAGGGTCTGGCAAGGTAGCTAATTTTTTCAAGGAAGAAATCATTTCTGCCACCTTGGTCTTGTTTACCTTTAAGCGATCAACCATTGCAATATCGCCTGATTCAAAAGAATTTAAATCTTTTTCATTGGCAGATATTAGAATTGATTCTTCTTGCTGCACCAATTCTGCCATACGCTTAAGTACGGCATTCCTTTTAGATATGCTTAGGGTTGTCTTCATGATAGGGCTTTTTTAAGAGCTGTAAAAAACACGTCTAAATCTTGTTTTGTAATATTCAGGGCAGGTAAAATTCTTAGCACTGTTTTATCTTTTGCCCCACCGGTAAAAAGAAAATGTTCGTGAATTAATTTTTTACGCAGATCGGCAACCTGAAAATCAAATTCAAGCCCTAACATTAAGCCTTTTCCTTTTACCCGTTTTACTTGCGGAATTTCTTTTGCCTTTTCGTTGAAATATTCGCCTAATGCTTTAGCATTTTGAATTAGATTTTCTTTTTCAATTACTTCTAAAACCGCCATGGTGGCTGCGCAAGCCAAATGATTGCCACCGAAAGTGGTGCCCAACATTCCGTATTTTGCCTTTATACTTTCGTGAATAAGAATACCACCTACCGGAAAACCGTTGCCCATTCCCTTAGCAATACTAATGATGTCCGGTTGAATATTATGATGTTGAAATGCAAAGAATTTTCCGCTTCTGCCAAATCCGCATTGTACTTCATCTGCAATTAACAATGCATCATTCTCTTTACATAGCAAAGCAACCTTTTGTAAGAATTCGGTCGTAGGTTCATCTAAACCACCAACGCCTTGAATAGATTCAATGATAACGGCACAAACATTCTTTGATATTTCCCTTTCAAAACCCTTACTGTCGTTTAGGTCAAGAAAAACAACTTCATGTTGCAGGTTAATTTCAGCATTGATAGATGGATTGTCCGTTGTTGCTACCGCAGCAGAAGTACGTCCATGAAAACCGTTGTTAAAGGCAATTACCTTTGATTTTCCGGTTACAAAAGAAGCCATTTTCAATGCGTTTTCATTTGCCTCTGCGCCAGAGTTGCACATGAATAGATTGTAATCTTCACAATTGGATGCTTCACCCAATTTGTTGGCCAATTCTACCTGTAAAGGGTTTTGTACCGCATTGCTATAAAACCCAATATTATCCAATTGGTCTTTTAAACGCTTTACATAATGTGGGTGCGTATGGCCAATGGAAATAACGGCATGCCCGCCGTAGAAATCCAAATAATCCTGTCCTTGGTCATCAGTTACTACAATGCCTTTTGCGGAAACCGGGGTTACATTATACAAAGGGTAAACGTCAAATAATTTCATAGTTGAAAAGTTTCAAGTTCAAAATAATGAACGGGTTGGGTAGCGTGTTTACTTGTTTTTGAATTCGGTGATCTTGTCGTACGAGGAAATAATTCCGCGTATCAATGATGAGCTTAAACCTTGGTGTTCCATTTCATTTAAACCGGTTATGGTACAACCCATAGGCGTGGTAACACGGTCAATTTCTTCTTCAGGATGATTGCCGGACTCTATTAAAAGACTTGCGGCACCGTTACACGTATGCATGGCAAGTTCTTGCGCCTCTTTGGCGTCAAAACCAAGCTGTATGGCGCCTTGTGTGGTGGCACGTATTAAGCGCATCCAAAAAGCTACACCACTTGCACAGATTACGGTTGCAGCCTGCATTTGACCTTCGGGGATTTCCATAGAATGTCCCATCCTGTTGAAAATGGCTTTTGCCAATTCAACCCTTTTATTACCTTTTTCGTTGCTACAGATACAGGTCATGGATTTACCCACGGAAATAGCCGTATTGGGCATACTTCTTATGATAAAGTTGTCTTTACCAATTACCGCTTCTATTTTTTCGATGCTAAATCCGGTAATAGTTGAGATGATTACATGTTTATCCGTCAATAAATCTTTTATACTTTCTAGAATGGCGGCAAAATGAATAGGCTGTACGGCAAAAATTAAAATATCTGAATTTTCAACGGCTATTCTATTGTCATTTGTAACGGTAACCTTATCATATTTCTCAAATTCTGCTATAGCTGTGGTATCTCTCTTGGTAAGGTACATACTAGTAGCACCATTACTGTTCAAAATGCCTTTAGCAATAGAAAGTCCTAAATTACCTGTACCTATAATGGCTGTTTTCATGTTTGGTGTAGTATTAAGTAAAAGGTGCTAAGTAAAAAGTATGAAGTAAACCGTAAATTTCATATCACTACTTAAAATTAGTCCCCATTAATTTTATTTCAATCTTATGTTATTTCAATAGTCCAACAAATCATTTAGAAGACTCCGGCTTTTAAATTAAGTCCTAGGTTTTCTTCCAAACCGAAAATTAAATTCATGTTCTGCACCGCTTGCCCAGACGCACCTTTTAATAAGTTATCTATGGCAGAGGTGATCAACAGCACATCTTCATGTTTATGTAAATGGATGTGACATTGATTTGTATTTACCACTTGTTTTAAATTGATGGGCTCATCTGATATTTGGGTGAACACCGCATCATTATAAAATTCCTGAAAGATTTTTTTAGCATCCTCTAAACTACCCTCAAATTTGGTGTAAGAAGTTGCCAAAATACCACGGGTAAAATTCCCTCTATTGGGCATAAAATACAGATTGCCAGTATCTTTTTGAAATGAATGTAAGCTCTCGTTGATTTCCCCTAAATGCTGATGCGTAAAAGGTTTGTACCAGCTAACGTTATTATTTCTCCATGAAAAGTGCGATGTGGCAGACGGACTAACACCCGCACCGGTACTACCGGTCACAGCATTTATATGTACTTCATTGTCCAACAACCCGGCTTTTGCCATGGGTAGCAATGCCAATTGGATAGCAGTTGCAAAACAACCTGGATTAGCTATATATTTTGCATTTTCAATTTCGGATTTGAATAATTCCGGTAAACCATAAACAAACTCCTTACCATTGAAATTGGCATCGGTGTGCAATCTAAAATCATTGCTTAAATCTATGATAACGGTATCTTTTGAAAATTGATGCTCGTTTAAAAATGCGGTAGAATTACCATGGCCTAAACATAGAAAAACAACGTTTACATTTAGATTTACACTACCTGTAAATTCCATATCAGTAACCCCCAATAAATCTGGATGAGCCGTTGTCACCTTTTTTCCAGCTCTAGTAGTACTGAATACAAAATCGATTTCAGTTGCTGGGTGATGTAGTAAGATGCGAATAAGCTCACCTCCCGTATAACCAGAACCACCAATAATACCTGCTTTAATCATAATTTTATTTTCTGAATGAATATCAAGTAATCAGTATTAAGTACGAAGTACTTTATCTACTATTTGAATTTTTTACTTAATACTTTGTACTCATTACTTAATACTATTTATCCCCATTTACATGGTTGTAGATTTTTCCGGAATTTGAAAGGATCTTAATAAATCCTTTAGCGTCATCTGCTGTCCATCCTTTATTGACCTCGCCATATTTACCAAAAGCATCGGTCATTAAATCATGTTTAGATGAAATACCGTGTAACCTGAACTGAAATGGATATAAGCCTACAAATACATCTCCGGAAACCGTTTTTTGAGTATCTGTCAAGAAGGTTTCTATGTTACGCATTACAGCATCTAGGTAATTGCCTTCATGCAATAACATGCCATAGAAATTGCCTTGTTGTTCCTTTTGATATTGTTGCCACTTTGTAAGTGTATGTTTCTCTAATAAGTGGTGTGCTTTTATGATAATTAAAGAAGCAGGAGCCTCAAACCCAACTCGGCCTTTGGTACCTATAATAGTATCGCCAACGTGAATATCCCTTCCAATGGCATATTTAGATGACAAAGCCTCTAGTTTTTCAATATTTGCAACTGGGTTGTCTTTTGCACCATCAATAGCAACCAATTCGCCATTTTCAAAAGTAAGTTTTACCTCTGTAGGGTTCTTTTCCTGTAATTGGCTTGGGTAGGCGCTATCTGGTAAGGGCTTTTCTGAAGTTAATGTCTCTTCACCACCAACAGAAGTACCCCAAAGTCCTCTATTAATAGAGTATTTTGCTTTTTCCCAAGGATAATCTACACCGTTTTCTTTTAAGTATGCGATCTCTTCTTCCCTGGCTAGTTTGTTATCTCTAATAGGCGTGATGATTTCAATTTCTGGGGCAATGATCTGGAAAATCATATCAAAACGTACTTGGTCGTTACCCGCGCCTGTACTACCGTGGGCAATATAACCAGCGCCTATCTTTTTAGCGTAGTTTACAATTTCTATCGCCTGAACAATTCGTTCTGCACTTACGGAAAGTGGGTAGGTATTGTTTTTAAGTACATTACCAAAAATAAGATACTTTACTACTTTATCATAAAAAGTCTGTACGGCATCTATAGAGGTATAAGATGAAGCGCCCAGTTCAATAGCTTTCTTCTCAATTTCCTTTATTTCCGCAACAGAGAAACCTCCTGTGTTCACGCTTACTGCATGAACTTCAAATCCTTTGTCTTTTGATAAATGCTTGGCGCAATAAGAAGTATCCAATCCGCCGCTGTATGCTAGTACTAATTTCTTCATTGTATGATGTTCAATTCCGGCAAGCCGGATAATTATTTATTTTGGTTCTATAGGTTTTGAGTTGAGAGGTTAGAAGAAAGAAATAAGACTTTGAACATTAAATCTGTAATTGGAAAAAGTCATTTTAAGCTCCATAACTTCTATTCTCTTATTTCTTTTTCAGAAACAAACTCTCTTTTATACTTTTTAATCTTGTAAATGCCTTACCGTTCATTTCTTTAGTGTTCTCAGTTTTTTTCTTTGTGGTAGGGTCATATAACATACCGGTACAGAGACACATTTTTTGTTCAGTTCTCGTAAGGATGTCAAAATTTTTACAAGTTTGGCAGCCTTTCCAAAACTCAGGGTCATCTGTAAGTTCAGAAAATGTAACAGGTTTATAGCCTAGTTCGTAGTTAATTTTCATCACTGCTAAACCTGTGGTGATTCCAAATATTTTGGCATCGGGAAATTTCTCCCTGCTTAATTCAAAGATTTTGGCTTTAATGCTTTTAGCTAGACCTTGCCCTCTATAATCTGGGTGTACTATGAGACCGGAATTTGCTACAAATTTCTCGTGACCCCATACTTCTATATAGCAGAAACCCGCAAATTTATCTCCGTCCAATGCAAGTATGGCATTACCGTTAGACAGTTTTCTTTGAATATACTCTGGGGTACGTTTTGCTATGCCGGTACCGCGTACTTTGGCAGATTCAGCTATGGTATCGCAGATATCCTGAGCGTATTTAAAATGTGATTCGTTAGCAACAATTAAGTTCATTGCC
>TARA_R110002050_G_scaffold15615_1_pt1 | contig 24806 bp, 26 predicted proteins | sample TARA_R110002050 | Tara Oceans TARA_R110002050 (sample SAMEA4396988) | marine metagenome | biome: Polar Biome; feature: [DCM] deep chlorophyll maximum layer (ENVO:01000326); material: water (ENVO:00002006), including particulate matter (ENVO:01000060) such as... | depth 25 m
GCTTACTCGTTACTCTTCTTACTTATCTTTACTCTTTCTAGGAACTGGTGAGTTCGAAAACTCTCCATATATGTATATACCCACCCCCACTATGTCAATAACAAATTTCAAAAAAAACAAACTTTTTTTCACAGTATTTTGAAAGGGTTATAAAGAACCGCTGATTTCCGCCAAAACTTGCTTTTAGCGAACGAAGGGACCCTTTCATTTTTCATGAATTATCTTCATATTTTTCAAGATAGTAATGCAAGGAATCACCTCTGCAATGCAATGGGATGGCACATTTTTAATGCAACTAAGTCCTATAAGGGCATATTGTTGCCCAAATACAAGTCATATTTACTTATCAAAAATGTGAACCCTCCCTCGCAATACAGTTTTTATGAATGGCAGTTTAATTTTAGGGCACCCAAAATTCCCGCACACTTTATTGTAAAAATATTTCCGTTCAGCAAAAAACTATGACACCGTCAAGACTTCGCTAAGCTTTCGGACAATTCCAATAACAACCCTGTAAATATCTTCCCGACCTACATTTGGTCTTGTTGGGAAAATATCCATTTTTGAAGGAACAGAAAATGTTTCTGGCACATACACCTCTTCAGCGTGGCCAGGGCCACCTTTTATTATTATTGTTTTATTTGGTTCTCTTCTTTCATATCCATCTACTAAGGATAAAACTTTAAGCTTTATTTTAGCAGACGACGCACCTAAGCTTAATGCTTCAAGTAAGTCCCCAACAGAATTCACAAGGTTTCTTGTCTCCTCCATCGTTGTGAAGAAAGGAGGCAGATTAAATGGGGCAGTATACATACCCACACCCTGCCTTAATTTGGTCCATCTTTTGTATTCTTCTGTTTCATGAAATTCTGGTGCACTTAAGGCCGCCGCAGAAAGGGCATTTTCTGAAAAAAGGCAAAACAAACCATATAAAATAATTAAAACTTTTTCTCGCATCATCATTCTCTCCATCAAAAAGTATTAGAATAAATCTACAATGGTTCTGAAAAATTGAAAAGATTTTTTTACAAAAGAGGATGGTGGAGCCAAGCGGGATCGAACCGCTGACCTCCTGAATGCAAATCAGGCGCTCTCCCAGCTGAGCTATGGCCCCATCGTAAGGGATGTCAAAGTTTAAGTGGTGGGCCTGGGAAGACTCGAACTTCCGACCTCACGCTTATCAAGCGCGCGCTCTAACCAACTGAGCTACAAGCCCTTAAACTTCAACAGTTAACAAGGAATATATAGCGGATTCAGTTATACATTTCAAGTATTAAAAATAAAAAAATTTGCCCATAGATTTATCACCCCCTTATAACCTATGATAGACAAACATTAATAACTTTATGAGGATAGGAGTATAATAATGAATCAAAGGCAACCCTCAGAATACAAAGATGCAAAGTTAGATTTTTCAGATCACCTGAGGAATTCAATTCGTGACTATTGGTGGGATTATGATTTCCTTCAACTAATGCAAAAACGCCTTGGCCTAAGTAAATTAAAAAATGGATTAGACCTGGGGTGTGGTATGGGGCATTGGACCCGCGCCATTCTTCCCCACCTTCATCCTGAAGCCGCAATTACTGGTATTGACAGCAATGTGGAATGGATCCAAGAAGCCATTCATTTATCCAGCCAGCGGATGAACTTTGATTTTGGCGATGCTTATTCAATTCCTTTTCCTGATGAAACTTTTGATTTTGTCACCTGTCAAACCCTATTGATGCATCTTGAAAAACCGGCAGATGCCATAAAAGAAATGTATCGCGTTTTGAAAAAAGATGGCGTTATTTTCCTGGCTGAACCCAATAACTATGGCAACTTAGTTCGTATTAATTCTGCACAAGAATCTCTAAGTCCCGCAGAACGATTACAAATAACAGAATTGTATACCATCCTCGAAGAAGGCAAGAAAATTGTTGGGGATGGCTTTATGGGCATCCATTACCAATTGCCAAAACTTGCCCAAAATAACGGATTTAAGCATGTCCAATGCTATAGAAATGATGTGGTTTTTAATATTTTCCCTCCTTATAAAAACGATGCCCAAAAAGCCATGTTGGATTTTTTGCTGATTTTTATGGAAAAAGGATATGCCTATATATTTCCCCGAGAAATCACAGAGAAATATTTCTTAGCCGCGAATAACGACAAAGCATTATATCGTAAGTTAATGAACATCTCTGACAAACTAAATGATATTTATAAAGAACAAATAATTAACGAAACTTTTGAGGGAATCTTTGGCCCAGACATGATTATAACTGCTGCCGTAAAATAACCCCCTCCCGAATACTGTCACAATCTTTAAAGCCCGGGATACCCCCCGGGCTTTTATTATTTCAGATTGCTGTCACCCTTATAATTTTCAGAGGCCGCAATTCATATGTGAATAGGCCTTTCACTAAACAAAGGAAAAACGCGACTTAAAAAGATTAGCCTGCAGCAGCCCCATAAGGTCGACTATTAAGATTGATAATTTGGGATTTGGGGATAAAGAAGAATCAAGTCAGAAGCATTAAAGAGAAATTTAGAAAAAATTATTCTTGGATTTCAACAACTTCTTCATGCAATTTCTGAAGTGTTTCAGAAATTTGTTTATTAAGGTTATGGGAAACCATATTACGGGCCACATCAATGGCATAAGAAAAACCTTCACCATCTGCCCCCCCATGGCTTTTAATCGCAATGCCACCAAGGCCAATCAAGATGGCCCCATTATGAACTTTGGGATTCAAACGTTGTTTGACGGCTTCCATCGGCCCTCTAAGCAAAAGATAGCCAAGCTTTGTCAACCAGTTTTCTTTAAAAGCTTCCTTCAAAAGGTCTGTCATAAAACGGGCAAAACCTTCGGCTGACTTTAATGCCGCATTTCCTGTGAATCCATCTGTGATGATAACGTCAGTGGTGCCTTTGAAAAGGTCGTCCCCTTCAACGAATCCATAAAAATTTATTGTCTTTTTCGCACGTCTTAAAATTTGGGCAGCACCTTGAACATTGGCATTGCCTTTCATCTCTTCTTCACCGATGTTCAACAAACCAATGGATGGATTATCAACACCAATAACTTCACGGGCATAAATTTTTCCCATCACGGCAAATTCAACCAAGTTGTCAACATCACAAGAAACATTGGCCCCCAAGTCCATCACGACTGATGTTCCTTTTTTCGTTGGAAATGTCCCCGCAATTGCAGGTCGGGAAACGCCATCCGTTGTTTTTAAAAATACCTTAGCCATGGCCATATAGGCCCCGGTATTTCCAGCGGAAACAACACAGTCAGCTTTTTTATCCCGCACAGAATCAACAGCCATCCGCATACTGGATGTCCGATTACGTAGGGCAACTGTGGGCTTGTCCTCATTCCGGACATAGTCCTTTGTGTGGATCAATTCACATCTACCCTTTAAATTGGGATATTTTTCAAGAAGGGGGTTTATTTTGGCCTGATCACCAAACAACATAAATTCAATATCTTGATGCATTTTAAGGGCCCGTGAGGCACCCTCAATAACCATATCGGGGGCGGAATCGCCCCCCATTGCATCTATTGCTATTTTAATTATTTGGCGTTCAGCCATTGCTTTTATTCTGCTGACGTTTCGTCAGCGTCTTCCTCTATTTCTGGTTTTTGTGCCACAACTTCGCGTTTGTTGTAAAAGCCACAAGAACCACAAACATGGTGTGGACGCCTTTGTTCACCACAGTTTTGGCATTCAGCATAACCTGGAATTTTAAGCGCGTGGTGTGAACGACGCATATTACGTTTTGATTTAGATGTCTTTTTCTTTGGAACAGCCATAATTTCCTCTAATACTTTTTAGCATATTTAACGAACGATGACACAGGGAACAAGCCACGACGTGTACAATTGTCCACGAAGAAAGCCGTAATAATGTGCCAGAATTAAGTCAATATGCTATATCCAAAATTCTTAATCCTTGATACCTGAATCCCAGATAAAAAGCAAGGACCTTCTTATATTTAAGATCGAAGGCCCTTTATGTCAACCAGGTTTTACAAAAATTATAAATGTTATTGCTCTTCAGTAGCAGCTGGTGGAGGTGCTACAGCAGCAGCTGGACGTGCCATTGGAACATCAACTGGCATATCATCTTCACCCTGATCGGTATCAGATACATCACCTGCAAAATCGTCTTTTCTTCTTCTCTCTTCTTCTTCATGAAGTCTTTGCATCATTATTTTATGTATTCTCATTTGCGCTTCATCTTTTCGCTTTTTTTGAAGAGAATCATAATCTACCTCAGTATCATAATAGACCGAATAAATTACATTATCAGTTTTTACACGCTTATATGTTGTGGTGTGTCGTTGAATTTGGATTTTTTTTCCATCTTTGATTTGGGGTTCACCCCAGTCCTCACATTCTTCAGGAAAATGCACATGAAATATAGGATCCTCTATCCATACACCAGCCTCATAACGATTTCCATCTTCATCTTCTCCGTAAACAATAGTGCGAGGAAAGGTCACATGAGAATAAATATTATCATGGGCAATTTCTGGGAAGTATCCTCCTTCTTCTTTTTTAGGCAATATCTTTTCTTCCCTTTTAGACGTCCCATTTGCATATACGACCCTAAAAATAACCTTTATAGTTTCATCACCCTCTCTATAAAGGATTTTTTCCACATCCCTGACAAGTTCAGTCTCAGAAAGCGGTAGCTCTGGTACAACAGTCGACTGCCTACTTTTATCATCACCCTCTAACTCAAATGCTGCAGCCCCATAACTGATTTGGGAATTTCCTAAAATCAGCATACTTGCTCCTAACATCAATAATTTCTTCTTCATCTTTTTACCTCTCATCAAAAATTAAAATTCACAAAAGATATATTAATAAAAAGGCAGAAAGACAAGGATTTAGAAAGAAATTTCCCTTTATCTTGATACAGCGTCGCAAGAATTAGGCAAAATAGGCGGAACAAATTAAGATTGATAATAAAATGGCGGGAGCGACGGGACTCGAACCCGCGACCTCCGGCGTGACAGGCCGGCGCTCTAACCAACTGAGCTACGCCCCCTTTTGAAGGGGTGGTTAAAAATATCCTTAGTTTCACTTTGATGCAAGACCTAAGTTTATTTTTTTGTGTCCGCCTACACTTAAAAGTTTCGGCGTGACTTGTTTAATCTCGTCGAAGCTAAATTTTGTTAAAACAAAATCAGCAAAGACGGATGGTGGGCGATGACGGGATTGAACCGCCGACCCTCTCGGTGTAAACGAGACGCTCTACCGCTGAGCTAATCGCCCAAGCCACATTTGGTATATAGCAGAATCCCTATCTGCTATCAACCCTATAATCACTTTTTTTCATCTTAAAAGGTAATTTATAAAAAAAACCCAGGATATTTCCTGGGTTTTTAAAGGTCGTATCCTAAAACATGCTTACGGTGTGATTTTTGCGAGGGTTTTTAGAAAAACCGAAGCTGAAAAAGCGGAGCGTACTTATGTGTACGTGAGCACTTTCAGCAAGGTTTGACGCGAAAACCATCCAAAGGGCACAACGTAACTATATTAGGAAACTTGATCTTTAAGACCTTTACCTGCACGGAACTTTGGTACGCGTGCTTCAGGGATCTGAATTGGTTCACCTGTACGTGGGTTGCGACCTTCAGTTGCCTTACGGTGTGCCGTCAAGAAAGTTCCAAAACCAACAAGGCGAACTTCATGTCCTTTTTGCAAGGCATCGGAAATTGTGTCAAAAACACTGTCAACAGCTTGGGCAGCTGCATTTTTTGGTAGTCCTGAACGTGTTGCAACTTCAGCAATCAATTCATTTTTGTTCATCGTTTTTTCCTTTATTTTATAGTTAAACACTAGGCTTGGTGCATGTTAGAACGAATTATTGGGAATAGTCAATGGCAGAAAACGCATTTTTTGTAGGAAAATAGCGAATCCCAAGGCTTTTTCAATAGAATTTCATGAATTTGGGGCAGATTAATAAGGCCGCATACCCTGGCCTGGCTGTGCCCCGTACCCTGATTGTGCCCCGTACCCTGATTGTGGCCCGTATCCTGAATTGGCACCGTACCCTGAATTGGCACCGTACCCTGAATTGGCACCGTACCCTGAATTGCCGCCATATCCTGACTGTGGCCCGTAGCCTGAGTTGGCACCGTAATATCCACCACCTTGGGGCATACCCCTGTTTCCTCCCATTAGATTATTAACAAGGGACTGTCCAACCATGCCTGAAAAACTTGTTGGCTGTTGCGGCATTCCATATCCAGATTGGCCCATCATGCCGCCGCCCATCATAGTTTGCCCCATGCCGCCCTGTTGCATAAATTGACTGCCCGCACCCGCCAGGGGGTCATCCGACCATGGCTGATTTAAAGTTGAATTTCCCATAGATCCCGGAACGCCTGCTGAGGGCATAATACCATAAGGTAAACCGCCTTGCATGCCGCCCATACCACTTGAACCAAGCCCGGTTTGAATGCATTCTTGATAGTATTGGGATGTGTTCACCATACCTTGATTACGCATCATATTACATGATGCCCGGCCGGCTAAGCTTTTTCCTACAATAGTCCCTGCCTTGGATGCTACAGATCCTACGGCAGTTCCTACTGTTCTTGCAGAACTTCCTATTTTCGCTGCTGCCGATTTCATAAAATCACCCCAACCAGCCTTACTGGTTAACGAAAAGCTTACAAATAAAATTGATAAAAATAATAGTCGTTTTGTCATGTGTCCCTGGCTTTTTATAATTATGCAGACGGCCTATAAGCCGGATTTTGTCCCATTGCTGGGGGTAATTATTCATCTAGGATATTTGTTACCAAATACCTCGTGCGACCTACCCGAATGACGATCCAAAAACCGATCCTATGCCATTCCTATTTGGTCTTGCTCCAGGTGGGGTTTACCCTGCCACTTTTGTCACCAAAAGTGCGGTGCGCTTTTACCACACCATTTCACCCTTACCCTTACGGGCGGTATATTTTCTGTGGCACTTTCCCTAGGGTTGCCCCCGCTGGGGATTACCCAGCACCTTGTTTTTGTGGAGTCCGGACTTTCCTCTTGACCCAAAGATCAAGCAATTACCCAGCCATCTGCCTTAATTGCATTTTGCCTTATTACAATATGGGGGTCAACTAACTTGTGGAACAGGTTGACTTTTTAAATTACCACCTTATATATATACCCAGTGTATGGGGTGTAAAATGCGATTTATTTTTTCTTTAATTTTAATATGTTTCTTTTCAATTAATTCAGGCAATGCGTTATGCGCGGCTGCGGCAGCAAGTAGTGCTGGATCAATCACACTGCCTACCGAAGCAGAAGCTTTTGAGACAACAGGTGTGCGTGTTGTTAGAAAGGTTCCAATTGATTTCCGTGGTGAATCTATTGAAATCGAAGAAATTGATCAATCAAGTCTTACCGCCCAAAAAGTAGAAGAATTGTGCGAGTCTGAATTATATTATATAAATTGGCCCGGATACGATAAAGTAGAAGCATTATCTAAAGGAAGAAACATTCAGCTCAGAATCTTTAATGAAAGTGAAGATGTTATTGAACATACCTTTCCCATAAAAGGCTCTCTTTCTAATGCTGCCTTTTCAAGATATATTCCCCATGGGGTAATTCAATTCATAGAAAATGGGAATGAGTTTAAAAATTACTACCTTAATTTAATAACAGGCGAAATGTCCCTATGGTTTGAAGGCAATGTTCATTATAACAGTTCCTCTTTCACCCCAGATCACACAGCCCTTTATTATATTGACGCGCATGATGGAGAAAATTGGGTTTTCCGGCATGAAATTGGCGAAACGGAAAGAACACCCTTATATAATTTAAGCACCCGTCACCCTGATCAAACCCATAGTATAGACCGTACCCACATTATTTTACATGTGGATGAAAAAACTGGCCAGGTTATCTATACTAATTATGATAAAGCTATGGCAAAAGATATTATTATTTCTTCAAAAGGGGATTCTGGGACATTCAATCATGAAGGCGTACTACAGTCATCAGATGACGCAACAACCTATTACCATAGCCATGAAATAACAGAAAAAAGGGTGTTTTATATTAGTAACTATTACAAAAAAGATCATCTTTACCGGAGCCAGATTGATGGAAAAGGTGAAATAAGTAATAGCGTGTGGTATATTGATGAGAGTGGCGCAGAAAGCACTGGCTTTGCCCTCGATTTCAACCTAGCCATAGACGGAGAATCTTTTGCCGTAAAATCAAGAAAAGAGGGGGAGGTCAACTGGAAAATCATAAAATTTACCGGAAAGGATCCATCTGAAGGTCAGTGGACATATCAAGCCCATAAAGACACACAAAATATTCTTTCCCTTAAAGGCAGCAGAACCATTTCTGCCGTAGGGCCACAAAGATTCCCCCCTACCCTTGTTGAAACAGATATGGCCTCTGGAGATATTCTTGGGGTCCTGCAAAAACCTGTTTTGCCAAGGGGTCTGTATTATCCCCCCATATTCTCCAGAACCATTCCTTCCAGTATTGATGGACGGGAAGTACACTTTCTTTTTAATTTACCCCCCTTGTTTTCTGGTGAAACAGATCAAAAAAGACCTTTTGTTCTTAAGTTAGGTGGGGGGCCTATTACGAAACCTGACACTGCAGAAGAATTACGAAGTGGTGGGCTGGACCGTGCCCAAAAAGGCATTGGGGGCCTTTTTATTAATTACCGGGCGCGGTACGGGCGCAAGCAAGAAGACGTCAAAAGCATGTGTGACGAAGATGGTCAGTGGAATGATTATCATATATGGGATGTGGCAACCGTTTTACATGCCTTGCAAGATGCAGGTATTGCCACCGAATTTGTCCTTATCGGCGGCAGTTTTGATGCCCACACTGTCTTGGCCCTTGCCCATGGACAAGAACCCGATACAGGACGGGCCTATGGAGAAGGCCTAAATATCACAGGCCTTGTTTTAGGAAGTGGGGCATATTGCTGCGATGAAAGCCATGATCCAGATGGCAAAGGAAGGCATTCCAGGGTAACGTTTGAAGATCCAGAAGCTAAATCCATCCCCACACTTGCCCTGCACGGGATGCATGATTGGCAATGTGAATTTTCCACTCAAGGGAATTTTATAAGGGAATACCTGAAAGCCAACCCACAATCTTTATTCCTTGCTGACCCAGATGCAGAACACCAACTTAGCGGCAATTCAGATATTGATGAATTTTGGAAGGCTTATTTTCCCACTATCTTGGAAAAAATGGCCTTGGGGGATGCCGATCCCCTCGAAGAATTCAGAGAATCCAAATTACATCAATCCTTTATAGATCGGTATGACGAAGCTATAAGAGAACAAGAACGAAAGAAAGCGGTCGCCAGACGTTTGCTTGACAGCATCATTGCCAATGCTGTATCTGCAAGACAAGAAGCCGACAGTTTTGAAGACGCACGGGAATTAATAAAGCTTAGGTCACTTGCAAGAGATATGGTTGCAGGCATTGTTGCGGACGTTGCAAGGGGTACAGAAGAATCAGCCGCAGCAGCCTCAGGCGCAGGGGACCGTTAATCTTTCAGAAAATTATCCGCCGTCATATTTGGAACAAATTCGGTGATTTCGTAAGTGGCCAAGCTGCGGGTAATAAAGGGATCTTGGTTGGCGATGTCAATAACTTTATCTTTACTATCTGCCTGCGCCAAAATAATGCCCCCTTCCCTTGGGACTTTTGGGCCTGATGCCAGGAAATTTCCCGCATCATAATGACGTTGCAAAAACACCACATGATCTGGGCGATTCTTTAAAACTGTATCCAAGTCTGCTGTATATGTCAGATTAATAATAAATAAATTTTGCATAATATTCCTTTATTGCGTTTTATTAAACATGCCGCCAATTGTTTGCGTCAGGCGGTTGATATTAATTTCATTGGATTCACTTTCCAAGTGATGGCCAGGAAATTTATTGGCCTTTATTGTATATTTTTTATCTGGTGCTTTGGAAGATGTAATAACCCTGTCTTTTGGCGTGTCTTCTGCCAACTTTGGGTCAAACGGTTTAGGCTTTAAATCAATCCCATAATCTTTGATCATCAGTTGAAAATTTTGGGCAGGATCAACATTATTAATTTCTGGGTAACGCACCGATGTGTCAAAAAGTGACTGAAAAAATAAAAGGATAATTTTAAAAAAGTCGGGCATATTTATTTCCTAAAATATAAACAATACTGTACATTGTTTCGACCACAAAAGCGATATTATTAATCGTTATCTGGGTAGGATCATCTACCCAACCACCTATTCCGCCATCGCGAGTACCCACAAGGTGTGCGGCGATCCATACACCATCTGCCCCCTCCAAACCTCGTCTCCCTGGTGCTTGACACCAGGGTCCAGACCAGGTATTCACCGTATACAACCCGCCTGCCTTTTAGTTTATGACTAGATCCCGGATCAAGTCCGGGACGACGATACGTATAAGATCACCGGGGTATAATCATTTGTCATTAAGCTTATGAGCGGACCTATTTTTATTCGTCGGCCCGTGCTTGACACGGGGTCCAGACCAGGGGTTCCCGGAGACAACCCGCCTGCCTTTTAATTCATGACTGGTTCCCGGATCAAGTCCGGAATAACAGCAGCTAAAAAATGATCTATGCCTTCCAAAACTGGAAATCGGCCATGAATGGTAACAATATGGTTAGTACCTAAATTACTATTTACACAAACTTCTGGACAGTCTCTATTTTAGTTCTATTTCTGCTCTGGCAAAATTAAAATAGGGGGGTTCAATCGGTCCTTCCCTGGGATCAATTATTCCAAAACGAAAATGCGCCGTTGCCATAAGCCCGCGCACATGGATATCTTCGTGGGCCGTCCATAAATCATGAAAAATATGGCCTTTTGTTGGGTGTCTTGCAGGAATAAGATGCACGTCACTTGCTTTCAGTATTTCTGATTGGGCACCCTGTGTCAAAAAAGTTTTGTTTATTTTCCCTGTATTTGAAAAAGGCATTTTCTTCAAAACCCCAATTGAAAAGCATCCCGTATCTTTAACGCGCACACTTACGGGTAATTCGCGGTGAAGCCATAGATGTTGATAACTTGGAGACCCATCAGGTTTTTTGCCTGATTTTTGGATAAAACCAACGTACCCCCTATTTAATAATTGATACAATAAATCAAAATGAAGTTTAGGTAGTCGCCTATACTTAGCAAAATAACCATAAGTTGTTGATTTGGATAAACAATCTGCTTCCGCAAGAATCATTTCAAATTCTGCTTCTTCTTTGTTAAAGGTTCCTGGCAGCGGCAGTGTATTCAGCAAAATCAAATGTTGGGAGTTTTTTTTGAGGTATTGATGCTGCGCCAGCGGCTGATGCAGATGACTCTTCTTCCATCGAAAACGATATACTTGAAAAATTTAAAAAGATTAAGATAAAGATGGTATGAAGGTAATTCATTTTTTTCCTATATTTTTACACAAAGAGTTATACCTAGTGTAAATAACATAATGAATCAAGTTTAAAATGAAAGGGCCGTTGACTATAATAATCCGGCGATTTCGGCGCGGACTTCTTCAAGGCCTAATTTTTTTTCAGAGGATGTTATTAATATTTTGGGATGGGCTGGTACAAATTTTTTCATATCTTCTTTTGTTTTTGCCAGACATTTTTCCAATTCAGATTTCTTTATTTTATCTGTTTTGGTCAACACAACTTGGAAAGAAACGGCAGATTCAGACAATAATTTAAAGATTTCATTGTCCCCTGCCTTTACGCCATGGCGGCTATCGATCAAGATAAATACGCGACGAAGAACAGATCGCCCCCGCAAATAATCACGAATCAAATTATTCCACAAGATAACTTTTGAACGGGTTTCTTTGGCATAACCATAACCTGGCAAATCCACCAGGTACCCTTGATCCATCACCCTAAAAAAATTAATTTCTTGGGTGCGCCCTGGCGTATTGGACGTACGGGCCAAATTCTTTTGATTGACCAAGGCATTAATCAGGGATGATTTCCCAACGTTGGACCGGCCTGCAAAGGCAACTTCGGGTAATTCTTCTGGCGGCAGATTATCAACCCGTGTACACCCTTGCTGAAAAGTAATGGATTGGGTGAATAAATAACGGCCTTTTTCCCGCCACTCTGGGTCATCAGAGGGATAGATCAGATCGTTATTTATTCCATCCTGCGTCATTATTTTTTAACTTTCTTTGCATTTTTCCTAACTGCCATTTGTTGGAACATAGAAAAGACATTACTGCAAATCCAGTACAGAACCAACCCAGCTGGAAAGTGCGCCAACATGTAGGTAAAGACCAATGGTAAGAAAGCAAAAACCTTGGCTTGAATTGGATCCGTTGGTTGCGGATTCAATTTTTGTTGAAAGAACATACTGACCCCCATCAAAATTGGCAACACCCCAATTTGAAGCATGCTTGGGGGATCCCAAGGAATAAGTCCAAATAAGTTAAACAAAGATGTTGGATCTGGGGCGGACAAGTCTTTTAACCATCCAAAGAATGGGGCTTGGCGCATTTCAATCGTTACAAACAATACTTTGTACAAGGCAAAGAACACAGGAATTTGGATCAACATGGGAACACACCCAGATACTGGATTGATCTTGTTCTTTTTATACATTTCCATTGTGGCTTGCTGAAGCTTGGCCTTGTCATCGCCATACGTTTTTTTCATCCGTTCCATTTCTGGTTGGATTTCGCGCATGCGGGCCATGGATTTAAAGGACTGGCTGGCCAATGGATAAAAGGACAAGCGAATCAATATTGTCAAAGCAATAATTGCCAACCCAAAGTTACCCAACAAGTCATACAACCATTTAATCGCAAAAAATAAAGGCTTGGTAATAAAGTAGAACCAACCAAAATCAATGGCTAAGTCAAAGTGGGGAATATTGTTGATATTTTCATAATCGTCCAATAATTCAAGCGATTTGGCCCCTGCAAAGAAACGGGATGTACTTGTAAAGTTTTTACCAGATTCAATTCTTGTGACAGGTTCGATATAATCTGTTTGATAAATTTTACCTTCTCTGGAATCAATAGATTTATAAGAAGCTTTCACATTAATTTTTTGATCAGGAATCAAAGCCGCCAACCAGTATTTATCGGTAATACCCAACCAACCACCTTTGGTCAAAAAGGCTTTTTTACCTTCTTTATCCAGGTCTTCATATTTAACTTCTTGAAGTTTATCTTCCATGTATCCAATTGGTCCTTCGTGCAAAACCATGAAACCCAATGTTTCTGGGTTATGACGGGACACCAAACCATAAGGTTTTACTTCAACTGTTTTTCCAGAATTATTTTCAACTGTTTGGCGAATTGTGAACATATACTTGTCGTCAACTTCGATGGTGCGTTTAAAACGAACACCTTCACCGTTGTCCCAAACCATTTCCACAGGATCACTGGATGTCAACGGGCCATCTTTTGTTGACCACGAAGAACTGTTATCAGGTGTTTTGGTGTTCTGGGCAGGGGCAACCCAACCAAATTCAGCATAAAAATCATTCCCATCGCCATTCTTTTTTAAAATCTGGACGTTCGGACTGTTTGGATCCGTTGTTTCGCGGTAATCTTTTAATGTTAAGTTAGAAAGGCGGAATCCTTTAGATGACAAAGTTCCTTCTAATTTATCACTGTTGATTTTAATTTTCTTTTCAACAATCGTCGGAACAGGTTCTATGGCTGCTGTAAGACCCGGCGCCTTCACGGCAGATTCTGCAGATTCAGCTGTTGTTTTAGGACTCGCTTGCTCTGTCACCTTGGACTCTGCAGCCATTCTTTCCAACCTTGGTTTTTCAAAAAAGTGGTGAAAACCATAGAAGATCAACCCAGCGGCCAAGGCAAAAATTACCAGATTCTTTTTATCAAATTGTTCCATTTTTTAGTTATTTCCTTTCTTTATCCGGAACGGGATCGTACCCGCATTTAGACGTCCATGGGTGGCATCGCGCAATTCTTTTGCCTGCCAACCAGGCGCCTTTTAAAAATCCATGTTTGTTTATAGCATCGATCGCATACTGAGAGCAAGTAGGCTGATACCTGCATTGATCAGGTAATAAGGGGCCAATCGTCCATTGGTAAATTTTAATTAATAATTTGGCAAAACCTGTCACCATGTTTCTTTTTCCAACAGGCCAAGACAGCCAATAAATTCTTTTTCCATTGTCGCGTAATCTATATCAGGGGTGGTATAACGGGCAATCAAAACAATATCCATTGAATGGGTTAATATTTTCTGAACCCTGTCCTTATTTTTTCGGACCAACGCCCTTAAACGACGCTTGCACCGGTTTCGTTTGACGGCATTTCCAATACGTTTTGTGGCCGTGACCCCCAATCTGAATTCTGGCGGCCTGATTTCTGGCTGCATAACTTCTGAAGAAGGCTCTGTTTTATAGGAAAAATATTGAATAACAAAAGAACGCCGTGCCTGATATTTCCCGCCGTCCCTAACCTTAAGAAAGTCCCGACGTTTTTTTATAGTGGCATAGCGCATTTGAAAACTTTTAATACTGCAGGGTTGTGGGCTTGTTGCACGATAAGATTTTTAAGGCGTGCCGAAGCGTTAATGGCGTGAAAAAGGAAATTAAGAAGCACAGCGCACCTTGTGCACCCAAGCATCGCAAATAATTTTTTCCGCAAAAACTGTCCCAAAAAGCACGGCTACGCAATAACTTTATTATGCAGACAGACGCGCACGACCTTTTGCACGACGGTTATTGATGATGCGACGGCCACCAACAGTTGCCATACGGGATCTGAATCCATGACGACGCTTACGAACGATTTTACTTGGTTGATATGTTCTTTTCACTTTAAATCTCCGTTCAATCCAAATTGGATTTTTTTAAACTTGTAGTATTCTTATAGTTACCAGTGACACAAAAGTCAAGGGGCGGCACACAAATTAATAAGAAAAGGCACGTGATTTATAAAATCAAATCTGCTTTGCCCTGCCCTTAACTTAGATACCTGCATAATGATCAAGAAAAACACCTGCATATCTGGCCCGACAGCCCAATTTATAACCCAAGTCACAGGCTTTTTCGAAATAATACTGGCTTTTGATTTCATCTTTTTTAAGATTAAGAATGCCCAACCGATAAGCTGCTTTCCCAAGCCCTGCCGCTGTGGCTTTTTCATAATAGTATATGGCTTTGTCTGTGTCCCGTTTTACTTTGATGCCTTTTTCATGGAACATTCCCCTATAAAACAAAAGCTTTGGGTCCGATGAATCTCTATTTTTCATTATGAAATCATAGGCTTCGTCATAACGATTATTTAAAAACAGAAAATCCGCCCAATCCCCTTTAGAACTAAAATAATTCTCGCCACATTTTTTTGCATCTGAAACATAACAACACGCCCACTTGTATCCTAAGTCACAGGCTTTTTTGAAATAAGCATCGGCCTTTTTTGGATCTTTTTCCACCGCTGAACTTCCCTTTGCATAAAGGGTGGCAATGCGCGCGTGTGCATCTGGATGCCCTTTATCTGCAGCTTTCAGATAATAATCATAGGCTTTGGATTCGTCCCTATTTTGTTGGCTCCCCCAATAAACTTCAGCTAAATTAAATAAAACTTTGGGGTCTTCCATATCTTTTTCTGTACAAAGCTTTTCAGATATTTTCGACATTTCCCCACTTTGATTATAAGAATCCAGCATATGACTTGCGAAGCTTTCAGCCTTTGCAGAATGCCCAACAGTGAATAACAGAAAGACAAGTAATGGTAATTTTCTCATTTTTTTCTCCAGTTCATTTCTTTCAGGGTAATTACTTTAGGGAATACGTTCAACGAAAATCAGTAATCGTTTCCCAAGATATGAAATAGCCAAATAGTTAATGGAACTGTTGCATAGCCGCGCTTTTGGGTAACAATACTCTATCTTACTTCGTCGCCCCGTGCTTGACACGGGGTCCAGACCTATTCTTTACCAGATACAAACCGCCTGCCTTTTAGTTTATGACTGGTTCCCGGATCAAGTGCGGGGCGACGAAGTTGGAGGGCGTCAAGCATTGGGCGGCGAATCAAAATAGCCATCGAATTACTGAACTTATACACGGGAAGATAATTGGAAATAAGGTTAAGAAATGCCTGGGGGTTACCAACCCATTTTTACACGTGTCCATTCCCGCATCATCTTGCGTTCTTGGCGAATGGATAGGTTTTCTTGTAATCGCAAATTATCCAAAACATCTGCGGGCGTGAAAATGGCCGGATTATCTTTTATTTCCTGTGGTAAAATGGCACGCGCCCCCAAGTTTGGCATATCCATATAGGTTTCTTGAATAATTTGTGCCGCAATTTCTGGCCTTAAGATAAAATCAATAAATTTATGCGCATTATCTGGATGTGGGGCACTTTTTGGGATGGCAATCATATCAATCCACAAGGCAGGCCATTCTTTTGGAATCATGTATTTGACTGTCACCCCTGTGTTATTTTGTTTGGCAATTTGCTGTGCCAAAAAGGCATCGTTTGACCAAAGATGTGCCAGACATATTTCACCGGTCGCAAGCTGGGTAACAATCATATCAACGTTTGTTGTAAAAGTTTTAATATGTTCGCGTATATTTTGAACAACACTGACCGATTTATTCAATTGGTCGTCTTTCATACAGGATGGGTGGGTATACCCTGAATAAGCTTGGGCAGCTTCTAAAATATCCTGGGCTTGATCCAAAAAAACCACCCCGCATTTTGATAGCTTTTCAATATAGTTCTTATCAAAAATTGCCTTTAAAGAATTTGGCAACCCTTCGGGCAGAACTTTATTGACTTTATTTTCAACATAAGCAAATCCTGTTGTTCCCAGCGCATAAGGAACACCAAATTGGTTCCCCACATCAAATTGGGCAATCAATTTCATTATTTTGGGATCTAACTGATGATAATTTTTTAGTTTTTTCTTATCAAGAGGCAGGTAAATTCCCATGCCAATTTGGCGAATATAATTCGGCGTTACAGAGGGGGAAACAATATCGTAATTTGTTTTACCTGTTAAAAGCTTGGCCTCAAGAACATCATTGCTATCATAAAAATCAACGACAACCTTAATGCCAGTTTCTTTTTCAAACTGTTTTATAATGGCCTTATTACTATTTCCAGACCAACTGTAGATATACAGAACGTTATCGTCCTTTTCCTGCATACCTGAAAATGGGGTAAAAATGGCGATTAAAAAAAAGATGGAAAGAATGACGATTGAAAATAAAAATATTCGTTTCATAAAGCTACCTTACCAATAATTTTGTCTTTGTGTCACCCCTGGCTTAGCTTATCCTTGCCTGTTCTGACCCTGAATATTAACCCAGGGCCAGAATAACAATTAAATCAGATAATCTACTTTTATACAAACAAGGATTTAGGGTCTGTATAAGGCAAGCCCAAGCTTTCAGCAACAGCATGATGCACAACATGGCCTTTCATGACATTGGCCCCGTCTAATAAATATTTATCGGCCAACATGGCTGTATCAGCCCCATTATCCGCCATTGACAAAGCATAAGGCAATGTCACGTTATTCAAAGCAAATGTTGATGTGCGTGCAACAGCCCCAGGCATATTTGTCACGCAATAGTGCAAAATGCCTTCTTCTTCATAAATTGGTTTTTGGTGACTTGTTGGCTTGCTTGTTTCAAAACATCCCCCTTGGTCAATCGCAATATCTACCAAGACAGATCCCTTGCGCATTGTTTTCAACATATCACGCGTCACCAACTTAGGGGCAGCAGCCCCAGCAACCAAAACGGCCCCAATCACAAGATCGGCGTGCTTAACGTAATGTTCCACTAAGGCAGTTGTGGAAAAACATGTTGTTACAGAGGCGCCAAAAACACTGTTTAACCAGCGCAAGCGTTCAATGGAACGATCCAATATTGTAACTGTCGCGCCCATACCTACGGCCATTTGGGCAGCGTTTGTACCAGAAATACCCCCGCCAATAATAACAACGTTTCCGGGAACAACCCCAGGGACACCCCCCAAAAGAACACCTGATCCGCCTTGGGCTTTTTCTAAGAAATGGGCACCAACTTGAACGGACATACGGCCTGCAACTTCACTCATTGGGGCCAAAAGGGGTAAACGCCCTGCATTATCTGTAACTGTTTCATAAGCAATCGCTGTACATTTTGAATCTATCAATGCTTTTGTCAAAGCAGGCTCTGCCGCCAAATGCAAATAAGTATATAGAATTAAATCTTCACGCAAGAATCCAAATTCTTCTTTCAAAGGTTCTTTAACCTTAATAACCATATTGGCATCATTCCAAACTTCACCAGCTGTTTTGCGGATTTCCGCCCCAACTTCTTTATAGTGATCATCACTATAACCAATGCCTTCACCAGCTTGTGTTTCCACCAAAACTTTGTGCCCACGTGTTATAAATTCTTTCACACTGGATGGCACCATACCGACACGGTATTCATGGTTTTTAATTTCTTTTGGAATTCCAATAATCATAATATCTTTTCCTTTTTAAGGTTCGTTGATAACTTAGCGACGATAGATAATCACGCGCACTGCAGAACAGCCGCACAGGATTTTTGGATTCTATCAGCAAAGTTAAAAATTGCAAGAAAAAATGGATTGGGCATGATTTATATAAAGAATATTGGAAAAAATAATTGACGTTATACGTACTACGTATTACATTGATTTATGATTAAAAGTTTTAAAACAAAGCAAACACAAACACTTTTTGAAAGAAATACTGTTGTTAAGTTTAAAGCAATAGAAAGACAGGCTCTAAGAAGATTGTCTTACTTAAATGCAGCAACGTCATTAGATGATCTGAAACTGCCCCCAAGCAATCGTTTTGAAAAATTAAAAGGGGATAAAAAGGATTATTATAGCTTAAGAGTCAATAGACAGTGGCGGGTTTGTTTTAGATGGCAAGATGGTCATGCTTATGAAGTAGAAATAGTGGATTACCACTAAAAGGAGAAATCAAATGACAACTAAAAGAAATAAAGAAAAATTACAGCCGGTACACCCAGGGGAAATCTTGAAAGAAGATTTCATGGATCCCCTTAACTTAAATTCTTCCCAACTTGCAAAAGCCTTGGATATCCCTGCCAATCGGATTTCCCAAATCCTGCAAGGAAAAAGGGCAATGACCGTAGATACAGCCTTAAGATTAAATAGATATTTTAAAGTTTCTGCTGAGTTTTGGATGAATCTTCAAAAAAATCATGACTTGGAAATCGGAAAAGATAAACTGTGGCAAAAAATTAAACATGATGTAAAACCAACCCCGAAGGTGGCATAAAAAATGGATATACTTAGAGAATGGAAACTAAACCAGCTAAGATAGAATTCGTCAAGAAACCCCATACAGATATAGGTAAACATAATGAAAAATCCCTCCCAATTAATACTTAAAGGACAACACCAAAAAATTATAAATAAAATTAACTATACAAGAACAACATTTCAAGAAAACTTAAAAAAAGATTTAGAAAAATTAAATAACAAATATGCAATTGGTATGGGAACATCCACGGGCATATATCGAAACAAGAGGTGGAAGTTGCCTGAAAATAATATAAATGAATTCATAGAAAAAGTTGCGGAAATTCTGGATAGAAATCTATTATTCATACAAAAGAATAATACTATAATTCCTAAATACATAAATTATTCTATAGGCTTATATTTAGAAAACTTTGACAAAAAAAATTTTCCTTTTAATAAATGGGAATACAATGAGGAAAAAAAACAGATTATTATTGACCAACTAACTACTGATCAGTTAAAGCTCATCATTAAAGTTTTTAGAATAACTAAAAATTCATTAAAATGGGCAATAAACCTGCTAAGAGGTCACTAAAAATTGTACCACGATCAATCTACCCCACAGGCTGGATCAGTGCGTGTTTCTTTTTCCCGACAGATACTTTGATGATGCCTGGGTCTTGGATGGCTGAGTCATTATAAACCGCATTTTCATCTTCGATTTTTTGGTCATTGATTTTGCATCCCCCACCCCGGATCATTCGGCGGGCTTCGCCATTACTGGCAACCAAGGTACTTTGCGCCACCAATAGATAAGCTGGAATGCCGGCCTGTAAATCAGCAAACGGGATTTGTATAATTGGCAAAGCAGATTTCAAAATTGGGTTGCCTTCATCATCCTGCCCTGTGACAGTGACATCCAAATCTTGTCCCCCAAACAGTTGGGCAATCGTATTATGAATATCTTTCAAACAGTCTTCCCCATGCGCCATTTTTGTGGTTTCATCCGCCAGTAATATCTTAAGCTTGTTCAAGTCTGTTCCATCCAGACCTTCGTATTTATCAATATCTGTGGGCGATAAATCTGTGAAATATTTCATAAAACGTATGACGTCAACGTCCTCGGTATTTCGCCAATACTGCCAATAATCATAGGGTGTCAGCATATCAGGATTCATCCATACGGCCCCATCTTCGGTCTTGCCCATTTTCTTACCACTGGCTGTCGTAATTAAGGGACAGGTTAATCCATACGATGGTTTTGTTTCCAGACGACGCACCAATTCAACCCCATTAATAATGTTGCCCCATTGATCAGATCCGCCCATTTGCAAAGCACAATCATACTTTCGATTTAATTCCAAAAAGTCATAGGCCTGCAGAATCATATAGTTGAATTCCAGGAAAGTCATCGGCTGTTCCCGTTCCAAACGTTGTTTAACACTTTCAAACGACAGCATACGGTTTACCGTGAAATGACGGCCATAATCCCGTAACAATTCCATGTAACCCATTTTGCCCAGCCAATCATCATTATTTAGAAGGATGGCCCCGGTGGCTGTATCTGTAAATGACAGAAATTTATTAAAGACTTGTTGGATACCGGCAATATTATTATTCACTTGTTCATCGGTAATGATCGGGCGAGATTTATCTTTTCCTGTAGGATCACCAATTTTTGTGGTGGCACCGCCCATTAAAACGATGGGTTTATGCCCATACTTTTGACCAATACGCATCATCATGATGGTCATCAAACTGCCGACATGCAAACTGGGGGCCGTGGCATCAAACCCGATATAAAAGGTGATGGGGCCTTTCGATGTTAGGGCATCCAAAGCATCCAAGTCCGTGCTTTGATAAATAAATCCACGGCTTTGTAGTTCTTGTAAAAAAGGTGAGTTAAATTTTTTCATATTTTTTTCCAAATCTTCCTTTCCAAATTTAGTGAAAAACGTTAGATTGTCCATACATTTTTTAAAAAACTTAGGTATATTTTTCATGAAAATCAAATTTTCCACTCTTAAAAACGGCTTGCGTATTGCAACAGACGCCCTTTCCTCTGTTGAAACAGTTTCTTTGGGCATATGGGTTGGCGCTGGATCCCGCTTTGAAACAAAAGAAAATAATGGCGTCGCCCACTTTCTTGAACATATGGCCTTTAAGGGGACGAAAAAACGCACAGCCCTGCAAATTGCAGAGCAAGTCGAAAACGTGGGGGGGTATTTGAACGCTTATACATCCCGCGAAACAACGGCGTATTATGCGAAAGTTTTAAAAAATGATGTGCCGCTGGCACTGGATATCCTAAGTGATATCTTGCAAAATTCAACGTTTGACCCCGAAGAAATGGAACGGGAACGCGAAGTTATCATCCAAGAAATCGGGCAATCAAAAGACACACCTGACGATATTATCTTTGATCATTTTCAAGAGGCTGCCTATCCAGATCAACCAATGGGCCGCCCAATTTTGGGCCCAGCCAGCTTGATCAAAAAAATGCAACGGGAAACATTGATGACCTTTATGGATAACCTATACACCCCAGATAATATGGTTTTGGTTGCCTCAGGAAATATTAACCATGATGAATTTGTTAAACAGGCCGAAGATTGTTTATCAGCCATCCCAGAAAAGAAACAACCTATCGCAGCCCCTGCTGTTTTCAAAGGCGGTGAATACCGTGAAGACAGAAAACTGGAACAGTTACATACACTTCTTGGGTTTGAAGGGGACGCCAGCACAAGTGCTGATTATTATACAGCCACAATGTATGCCACGATCTTGGGCGGTGGCATGTCATCCCGCCTTTTCCAAGAAATTCGGGAAAAACGTGGCTTGGTTTATACGATCTATAGCTTCATGAATGCCAATTCAGACACGGGATTATTTGGCATTTATGCTGGAACTGGGGAACAAGGGTCCAAAACATTGATGGATGTTACCTTTGCTGAGCTTGAAAAAATGACCCATACGGTTAAAGACGAAGAACTTCATCGGGCCAAAGCCCAGGTCAAGGCCGGCCTTTTGATGGGGCTTGAAAGCACAAATAACCGGGCGCGTCGCATTGCCCACAATATTTTAACCCATGATCGATTCTTGGCAATTGATGAAATAATTGGCAAAATTGATGCCGTTAACGTGGAACAAATTCAAAAATATGGAACTGATTTAATAAAAAGACCAAAAGTATTTGCCGCCCTGGGACCAATATCATCTTTGCCAAAGTCTATATAAGGCAAGTATTGCGGACTGTTAAATACTAAAAAATGACAAAAAGTAATTTTTTTATTTAAAAAACAAAGAATCCTATTGATTTTCTATCAATAAAGGATTACATAAAGAGTGAAGGCAAGGTGTTCTGTACACACAACACCTTATTCTTCAGAGTAAAAAAACTCTTTAATACGGAGGCTTTTCTTCAGGGATAAAGAAAGGGCCTACAAGAGTCCTTACTACATGGTTGGCCTGGTTGGTTTCGCTTAAATCTCATCTCATCATCTCTATAACCAACTGGGCTTTACCACCCCTTTTCCACCCCTTTTCCACAAAGCTAACATGCGGAATATTCATAACAATCTCGCTTTCAAAAGAAAGCTATATTTGCTATGTTATTCATTATATATATATGGATATATAAATAGTCAATAGGTTTTTATTTTTATTTTAGGTTTTTATGTTAGAAAAAATCAATTTTTTAGAATTGCAAAGTGTTATCGCCGTAAGTAAATGTTTAAACATGGGGGCTGCCGCTGCAACATTACAAATCCCCAAAAGCTCTCTACAAAAGCATATAGAGGCTGTTGAAAGGAAATTAGGCGACAAATTATTTAACCGCGCGCAAAAATCTGGGGAAATATCACTTACGGCTTATGGGCAGACAATTCTTCCCAAAATAGAAACCATTGTTTCCCTTGCGGGATCTTTATCAATCACTGATAAGTTTTCAAAAGATGATCACACATCTGGCGAAGTGGGCATTATGTCGACCCAAACCATACTGGAAAGCTATGTTGCCCCTTTTGTTCCCTCTTTATTAAGAAAAAATCCAAATATTGATATCGTATTGATACAAAGAGATGATGTGTATTTTGGTCAACCTCCTTTAAATCAGATTTTTATAGGGTGCTGGGACGACAATCCAGAAACATATGAGTATATTCCTTTCCATACATTCAGGCAAAAATTGTTTGCCTCAAAAGAATACTTGAAAAACAATCCGCCTATTAATGAAATATCAGACTTAAAGGGACACACATTAATAACATTAAAGGGTATAAGCGAAACTAATAATGTCCTACCCCAAGACAGCTTTCTCAGAAAATTAGGTTTTACAATAAATGATATAAAACTAATAAAAGTAAGAGGACCAAGAACTTCGGATATTTTGGCAGTAAACGGGGCTGGGTTACTTCTCTGCGCCCCGGAATCAATGAATTTATGCAATCTTGGGCTTCAAGAAGTTCTCCCTGAAATACAAACAAATGATATTGAAATTTTTGTTAAAGTTCATAAAAAATTTTTAAAATGGCCACTTTGTCAATATATGATTGATTGGATATTTGAAAATAGGGACAAAGCATTTAAAGAAATAGGGGTTACGCCACAAAAACATATCCCCCTATTTAAATCGTCTTGATTTATGGCAATGTACAACCAACAGTGGTTGCCAAAAGAATCATTGCGTATACGCACCTTACTGATACGTTATGCAGCTTTGTCATGATATCTCCATTCCTTAAAATAACAACTTCATCTTAAGCGCTTTTATAATAGAAATGAAGGTTAAAAGCAATTTTAATTCTAAAACAAATGACACTTTGTCAATATATGATTGATTGGATATTTGAAAATAGGGATAAAGCTTTTAAGAAGATTGGGGTTATGCCACAAAAGCACACCCCCTTATTTGACAACAACTAAGGCATTGTACAACCCGCAGTGGCGACCAAAAGCGCCATTGCGTATACGCACCTTACTGATACGTTATGCAGCTTTGTCATGATATCTCCATTCCTGACTTTTTATCAATTCTAAATGACGCACTTCGTTTCTGAAATCGCGAATTTTAATTCTAAAAACCATTATAAATTAAGAACATGAACTTATCTGAGGCAGGCCAACTAATATATATTCCTTGTTCCATCATCGTGCGCACCCACAGGATGCGCGCCGATCCATGTGGTACTTGACACCCTCCAGCTTCGTCGCCCCGCACTTGATGCGGGGTCCAGAGCGGTATTCACCGGAAACAACCAGCTTGCTATTAAGATTATGGCTGGACCTATTTTACTTCGTCATCCTGGTGTTTGACACCAGGACCCAGGGCGGTATTCACCAGACACAATCCGCCTGCCTTTTAGGTTATGACTGGACCTATCTTACCTCGTCGCCCCGCACTTGATGCGGGGTCCATCCCCATTCTTTATCAGGTTTCCCATTAAAATCACCCGGAATCTGGACATATTGACATAAGTATGGTTAACCTCAGCCAATGGGTTTTTTCGCTTTGCTTGATAGTTGCGTTAAAGTGCCTAAAAAATAGGCACGGAAAACAGCGA
>TARA_R110002050_G_scaffold12401_3_pt1 | contig 24804 bp, 20 predicted proteins | sample TARA_R110002050 | Tara Oceans TARA_R110002050 (sample SAMEA4396988) | marine metagenome | biome: Polar Biome; feature: [DCM] deep chlorophyll maximum layer (ENVO:01000326); material: water (ENVO:00002006), including particulate matter (ENVO:01000060) such as... | depth 25 m
CCATTAATGAGATGAATGTATTAGCGATCACGGAAATAATGTAAAGGTAAGATCAGCTATCACCTACGAACAAAACCATTGCTTTTTAATAGCTGGAGGATCCTTCTCCCGAAGCCTCGGGATCAGGATGACTGCGAGCGTTGTTTGACTTAATGAAACTGTCAACGAATTATCTAAAATCTACAATCCTAAATCAGGAAATGACCGCGAAGAAAGTGTCCATCCATGGGGGGGGACAGAGGCAAAACTTGTTTTGTCTCAGGGTGAGGACCGTGGGGATATGAGCTTGTAAGCTGATGTGAAATAGCAGAACCCCCCAAAACCCACTGGTTGCCATTTCAAAAGAGGAAAGAAGTCAGAGACTTCTTATTTGAGTTTTCTTTTAAGTCACCGCCTCGCTAAAGACTTAAAATAGCTTTTGAGGGTGTTTTTGATAGTTGGGAGCTAGCTATTTCGGAAATCCATAATCCATAATTCTGAATTACAAATACTACTTCCTCGCCTTCTTTTCTTTTTCAGCTAGAATCCAATCTACATAAAGGAATTCAAGCGCTGCGCCTTCATTTCCTTTCCAAGCTTTTATGAGCTCTTGAAAACGTTTTTCAGAAGTGGTATTCGGGTCTTCGCCGTAGCTCCATATAATCCATCGGCGGAGCCCTTTTTCTTCACCTTTCTGCAAATTACTCGGAAATACTGCATCGGTCTTTCCACGCATCATCAATAAATCTTGAGCTGCTGTTGGCCCGATTCCTTTTATCGAAATGAATTGCTCGTAAGCTGTTTGAGGATCGGTATTGGATATGAAATCCATATCAATGTTGCCGCCTACAATATCCGTTGCTAGGTTCACCAAATACTCACCTTTGCGAACGGTTGGTCCTAATTTGCGGATGTTGGCTGGGTCGGCGTGCATAAGTTGATGGGGGCGAGGCCAAGCAGGAATATTTTTCCCTTTATGAACCAAAGTGCTTCCATAAGCTTCCCTAACTTTGAACATCATCTTTTTGGCGGTAGGTTTGTGGTTCATCTGCATTTCCACAATTCTATTCTGAATGTCTTCAAAAAGATTCGCACGTGTCATGCGCTTCAATCCGTATAACTCGGTTAGTTTATTGCCAACTAAAGGATCAGATGCCGCATTATCATAAAGCGGGCGTAAATCCATTTCGGTTCCAAGAATTTTGGTAAGGCTTTTATTGGCTATAGAGATTTCTTCTTTACTAAGCGACTCATACGACTCAATATGAAATTCGGGTGCGTCAGGATCACCATTAAAGAAAACGGTTATAAGAACATCACGGTCGCCAACGGGAATGGGACGTGTAAAGCCTTCTTCAAAAATAAGTTCTGGGTTATGCTCGTGATCAAAATAGGAGACTACATCTAGGCAAAGAAACCAGTCGTGCGGTGGAATGGATTTGAGAGACCAATTAGACATTCTAAAAAAGGTTTGGGAATTATACTAGATAGCTTGATAAGTAATTAGCTACTAATATAATTCCCAATGAATCTAATTATAGGATTCTTTTCCTTCGGCTACAATAAAATCATGATTTGGCTAATTCTACTTTTTCAGCTTTACTCTTAAATGGATTTAAATTCCAAGCACTGGCTTTAACAAGTAGATTATCTACAGAAATATAAACTACAGGAATAAAGATGAGTGTAATAAGTGTTGATGCAGTAAGACCACCAATTACTACACGAGCTAGAGAGGCTTGAATTTCAGCACCGGGTCCAATTCCAAATGAAAGCGGTAACAAACCAAGAACGGTAGTTAACGTTGTCATTAGAATTGGGCGTAATCGAAGTTTGCCAGATTGGATAACAGCGTCTACAACATTCATTCCTTGTTCACGGCGTAACATGTTAATGTAATCTACCAGAACAATGGCGTTATTTACCACAATACCGATAAGCATTATGATCCCCATCAAACTTTGGATGTTAATAGTGGTGCCTGTAAGTAGTAGCGTTGGTACCACACCAATTATTGCTAAAGGTACAGAACACATTACAACCAAAGGATCGACAAAACGTTCGAACTGGCCGGCCATTACCATATAGATTAATATCAAAGCCATTACAATAGAAAGGCCGAAATCTTTGGCAGCTTCTTGCTGTTCTTCGTATTCACCACTAAATACAATGCTGTATCCAGCCGGTAATTGATAATCCGAAAGTGAAGCTTGCGCGAGTTCTACTGCATCACCAAGGGCTAATTTAGAATCGAGGTTTGCACTAATTCCAGTAACACGTTGGCCGTTAATTCTATTAATTCCTTCTGGTCCACGACCCGCATTTTTTTCAATTACGGAGGAAACAGGGATTACAGCGCCGCTCGGAGTACGAATGGAGATGTTATCTAAATCGAGTGAACTTAAACGATCTTCTGGTCTAAGACGGACAGTAATAGGATACTCGTCGCCATCTTGTCTAAAAGCGCCAGCTCGGCTACCGCCAATGTTAGTTTGAACGGCTCTTGCCACTTCGTTAATGGAAAGCCCGAGATTCGATATTTTTTCTCTATCAAAAACGATGTTTTCCTCAGGAGTTCCCTCACTTCGGTCAACTCTAACACCAGTGATGCCAGGAACGCTTTCAAGCTTTAGCTTAACATCTTGTGCAATTTGATAAGAACGATCTAAATCGAAGCCTCTAACTTCAAGTTGTAAATCCTCAGCTCCACCGGATCCAAAAATTCTTCTTAGTATCCATAATCCCGATTGAGCTGTAACGCGGACATCAGCACCAGGAATAACTCCTTCAACTCTTTTTTGCACTTCAAGTGCTAAATCTGAAGTATTTCCTTTTCTTTTGGATGCATCTACCATTGTAATTTCAACTTCCGCACGGCCGTCTCTAATATCAGTGGTAAGGTGGGCAATATCATCAAAAGGAATAGTGCTTCTGATAATATCTTCGAGTTCTTTCAGATATTCGTTAATAACGGTGATGTTAGTACCATCAGCCATTTTAAGATCAATCTGAATTTCATCAGCATCGGTTTGAGGCGCAAGTTCTACAGGAATGATTGGAACCAATAAAAAGCTTCCGAAAACAAGTAGAATCGTTACAGAGAAAACCATTTTTCTATGTGTAAGCACTGTTGTTAACCAGCCTGAATAACGAGTTTCTAAGCGATTAAAGAATAACTGGAACTTGCCTTTCTTTGTAGAGCCATCATTTTTCTTAACACTTAAAAAGCGACTAGAAAGCATAGGTACCAATGTTAATGCTACCAATAAAGAACAGATAAGTGCGAAAACAACCACTAATGCTAACTGTTGGAATAATAGTCCTGAAACTGTTTGCATAAATACTACTGGCAAAAAGATAACAGTAGTAGTTAGTGTAGATGCGATGATAGCACCCGTTACTTGTTTAGTACCAACAAGTGCACTAGTCTTTAAATCCTCGCCCTCTTCTTCACGTATCCTAATAATATTCTCTAATACCACAATGGCATTATCAACAATAAGCCCGACCCCAAGGGCCAATCCTCCAAAACTCATTTGGTTGAGTGTGAGATCATTGAAATAAAGCAACGCAAAGGTGGCAATGATAGAGATTGGGATAGAAACAGCTATGATAAATGTTGATGAACCGTTTCTAAAGAATATGTAAAGCACAAAAACAGCTAACAAAGCTCCCCACATAGCGGAACTCTGTACATTATCAATGGAACTCTGTATAAACTTACTTTGATCAGTTGTGATAAAGAGTTTTAAGTCACTTCGTTCCGCGTTTATCCTATCCACCTCGGCACGGATATCATCGGTTACGGAAACAGTATTAGCACCGGTTTGCTTTCTAATACCAAAACGTAACATTGGTTGCCCATCAATAGTAACTAATCGGTTTAAATCCTGATAGCCAAAGCTTACTTCTGCAACGTCTTGAACTCGAATGGGTTTGTTGTCAACAGTAGTAATTACCGTATTTGCAATTTGATCGATATTCTCAAATTCACCTTTAGTTCGCACATAGAGTTGTTGCGTTCCAGAGTTTACGTTCCCTCCAGGGAGATTCGCATTTTCACTTGAAATAGCTTGTTGAACTTGGGCTGCAGATAATCCACTCGCAATTAGGCGATCTCTTTTGAGGTCAATCTTAACTTCACGATTAATTCCACCCCAAATATCGATAGCACCAACGCCATTAATCTGCTCGAAACGCTTAGTAATCTCACGGTCTAATACTAAGGTTAAGTCGGCTAAGTTTTTATCTGAACTTGCACCAATTATAACAATAGGAAAGTTGTTTGGGTCAAATTTAAAGATTCTAGGAGATTCAACTTCGGGAGGAAGTGCTCCACGAAGACGATCTAGAGCAGCTCGAACGTCGTTTGCGGCAACGTCAATATCTACGGATTGATCAAACTCTAATGTAACTCGGCTTCTTCCTTCCGTTGAATTGGAACGCACGCGTTCAACACCGGGAACACCAGCTAGCGCATTTTCTACACGTTCGGTAATAATAGTCTCAACTTCTTGAGGCCCAACATTGGGATATTCTGTACTTACCGTAAGTTGTGGATACTCAATAGGAGGTAAGAGATCGACTGGTAAAAATCTAAAACCTATTACACCAAGTGTAATGATGATCAAAAAGAACATCGTGGTGGCAATAGGGCGTTTAATCGAAGTTTCTGTAATTGGCATGGCTGAAAATTATAGAGTTAATCCGTTGTTATTGTCAGTCTTTTTTTTTCCTTCAATAATCTCTTTAAGGAGATCTTCTTTTTGCATGCTTTGGAGGTTCAAAACATGGTCCCATGTAATAGTTTTAACTCGGGCTTCATTCTTTCCTTCAGCAAGTAGATTCTGGCCTAAAGTAATAATCCATTTCCCACTCTCTAAGCCTATCACACCTACGGCCATTTTACCTCTAGCAATAATGTCAATTTCTTGGAAAACAACACCAGTTGGCTCGGTAAGAGCTGAACGGTTATCAGAAGTATCACTTACAGGTTCAATTTCGGAGCCTATAGAGTTGGCTATGTAAATGCCCTCTCGGCCTGTTTGAGGATCGATAAAAATAGCGCTAGTTGGAATTAGTGTAGCTTGCTGGCTTTCACCGAAATGAACATCAACAGGTACATACATTCCGGGGTTGAGTATATCTTCAGCATTAGTAATATCAATTTCTGCTTCTGTACTTCGAGTAATTTCATTTAAAAATGGACTTATTCGTGAAAGTTCAGCAGAGATAGTTCTAGGTATTCCATTAGCATCATTAATGGTAATAGTAGCCGTTTGTCCAACTTTAATACGGCTAAGTAGATTTTCTGTTAGAACAATTTCAACTCTCAGCTTAGATAAATCACCAATAGTAAAAATCTTGGTGTTTGTAGTAGCCTGCATTCCAACGCGAGCATTTCTTTGCCCGATGGTTCCAGTTACTGGAGAGTTTATAACTGTTTTGGAAAGTTGATTTTTACGTTCATCAACAAGAGCTCTTGATTGATCAATTTGTGCTTTGGCAAGTTCCACATCAGCTTCAGCGGAAGTTTTCTGTGCGTTGATTTGTTCTATTTGCAATTCGCTGGTTAGGTTCTTCTCAGCTAGTGCAGTTATTCTCTTAAACTGAGCTTCTAATTCTTTTAAACGCGCATCGGCTTGTTTTAATCGGGCTTCGTTGATTCTTAATCCAGCTTGAGCTTGTTGCAATTGCTTCTTAAAAGGTTCGTCTTGAAGCTTAACAAGTGGTTGACCTTTTGTTACTTTGTCACCGTTTTCTACATACACTTCAGCAATTTGTGCATTCGTTTCAGGATAAAGCTCAATCTGGTTTTCTGAAATAACATTGCCACTAAATCTTTCAACTAGTGGTAACGAGCCATATTGAGATTGCACAGCTTCAACTGCAGGTATAACCAAATTTTGGAGCGGTTTTTGGGTGGGCTCATCTGAAGAACATGAGATAAGTAGCAAAAAGCATAGCCCTAAGAAATAATTCCGTGCCATATAGTAGATTGTGTGAGTGAATGTATTATTAACTGAAAATTATGAACAAGAAAATACCGTTAACGCGTTCTATTCTCATGTTAAAACTAATTAAAAAGGTAAAAATTGGTTACAGCAAAAATCGTTATGAAGTGCGTATCTATAAGTTATTTAGTGCTATATGTAAATTAAGGCAGGAGTGGTATTATTACACTAGTAAAACTTAAAAATCTTTAAAGGTTTTAATAGAAGGGTGTTTTTAAAAGAAAGATTCTAAGATATCTGTTATTTCTACTCTACAATAAGCTCTTCTTTCCGAGTTCGCAATTCTAGAGGAATGGAGTCACGAATGGTATTGGTAAAAGCAGTAACAATATTCTTTTTCAGAAATTCACGACTATAAACCAAACGAATCTTTCTTGTAGGAACTGGATCCATAAACTCTTTGATTACACCATTTGCACAGCGAGTATCATGATCTTGCATTGCAAGGTAAGGCATTAGCGTAATTCCGAAATTCTGCTCTACAAGACGTTTTAAAGTTTCTAAATTACCGCTTTCAAAAGTGACAGGAGCTTTTTGTCGCTTGTCGTTATTCTGTTTGCATAATTTTATAGTTTGATCTCTAAAGCAATGTCCCTCATTAAGTAACCAGAGGTCTTGGGAGTACAAATCATCAATGCAAAGCTTGTCTTTACTAGCGAATTCATGCTCACCATATAAATAAGCTAAAAAGGGCTCTAGAAAGAGTTCTTCTTCGTAAATATGCTGAGTTGTTGAAGTTGCTATTATACCAACATCAAAATGATCTTCGTGCAATCCATCTAATACATCAGCAGTAAGTGCTTCCTCAAAAGTAAGCTTAACTTTAGGGTATTTAGTAATGAATGTTCTGAGAAATAATGGCACTAGATAGGGTGCGATAGTTGGAATAATGCCAACTCTAAATGAACCGCTGAGTTCGCCATCTTGCACAGAAACCATGTCTTCAATATGCTTAGATCCGCTCAACATCACTTTGGCTTGTTCAATAATTTTAATGCCCATTTCAGTTGGGATTACGGGCGTTTTCGAACGATCAAAAATTAGAACACCAAGCTCATCCTCAAGCTTTTGAATCTGCATACTAAGTGTTGGCTGCGTGATGTAAATTTTCTGTGCAGCAGTAGCAAAGTGTCGATACTTATCAACAGCAACGATATAAGAAAGCTGGGTTAACGTCATGAGATTCTAATTCTATAATGTTTGTTGAACTCTTGAATCTAATGAAGTCCAAGTTAAGAAGCCTACAGAAAATGATAGGCAAAAAAAAAGAGCAAATGCTTTAAACACTTGCTCTTTAGGAAGGTCGAAAAAATGCTAGTCGAGTAATGTATCATAATATTCCAATAATAAAGCTACATCGGTACCACTTTTAACTTTATTGCGCGTTTTCTTTGTGAAAGCCTCAAGCTCTGCCTTATGGTCACCGAGGTCATTAATAATGTTTTTCTTTTTGATTTTAGTCTTAACAAATTTGCCGTCACCTCGTTTTAAAATAGTTGTCTCAAGGTTTGAAAAGCGATCGGTAGTTATTCCTGTGAGAGGATCCTTGGAGTTACCTCTTCGTCTAGTTGTTTGATATTTGATGTATAGTTTAGTTTTACCATCATGAATTACTCTAATAGGCATATCAGCAGTAATATCAAAGTCAGGGCTAACTACACCAAGAGCAAAGGTTTCATTCTTTTTAGTAAAAGTGAATCCTTTCATCTTAGACTTATTAAGAACTTTTATTTCATCTCTTTCTTTATAAAATACTTCGCCTGTGTAAGTATTAAAGCTTAGAAGGGTAGTTTTACTTTGAGTACCGTTAATGAGAGTTACTATTCCTGGTTCCCAATCATCATTGTAATATGGAGTGCCTACAATTTCTTTAACATCATTCGTGGTGTAAATTTGTGTCCCTGTTGGATTAGTTACTTCAACTTGATCTAAACGCGCTGTTTGGGCTTTTAAAGATGTTACAGTAAATAAAGCAGGTAGAATTAACAGAATGGTTGATGAACGGAATAAAGTTTTCATGGGTAAAAAAGGTTATTAAACTTAAAAAATGAAAATAATACTATGAGGATAAAGGTACAATAAATAAGTAGCTTTAAATGGTATTTAATGTTAAATGCTCATGAATTAAAGGATTCAAGATTACAAATAAATTGAAATTCAACTTAGTTTTAAGAAAGTTGAACTGTATATTAAAACGTTATTTTCTCCTTTTTCTTATGGGCACTTATGTATTTAATTTTTGATACCGAAACTACCGGTTTACCACAAAACTATTCAGCACCAATTACAGATTTTGATAATTGGCCGCGATTGGTTCAATTAGCGTGGCAACATCACGATCATACTGGCAAGTTAATTTCGAGTGGAAATTATATCATAAAACCTGAAGGTTTTACCATTCCTTATAACTCAGAGAAGATACATGGTATTTCTACTCAAAAGGCCATCGACGAAGGGCATGATCTAGAAACGGTTCTGCATATTTTCCGAAAAGAGATAGATAAAACATTTTTCTTAATAGGCCATAATGTAAGCTTTGATGAGAAAGTGATGGGAGCTGAATATCTGCGGAAGATGATTCCATCTGCAATTATCTCTAAACCTAAAATTGACACCAAAGACGAGAGTACACAATTTTGTGCAATTCCAGGTGGTAGAGGTTTTAAATGGCCTACACTGTCTGAATTACATAGAAAATTATTTAATTACGATTTTGCGGACGCACACGATGCTGCAGCCGATGTGGAAGCAACTACAAGGGCTTTCTTGGAGCTTGTTCTCCTAGGTGTAATTCAAGTTAATTTTCCTCTAGATGCTCGACTCTACGAACCATCTGCTAGCTATATAGTTCGAGAGAATTACATCGACTTAGTTTCCCCATCTCGCCTAAAAAAAAAAGATGAGGATTTAGAAGAAAAGGAATCAGTCGAGCTCGTTCCTGAAGAGGAAATTATAGAAGTAGCTCAAGATTTTGCATTTACTCATCTTCATTGTCATTCTAAATTTTCAGTACTTCAAGCTACCGCTGGTGTAAAAGAACTGGTAAATAAAGCGAAGGAACAAGGAATGCCCGCGGTCGCCCTTACAGATTTGGGTAACATGTACGGAGCTTTTTCATTTGTTGATGCTGCTAAAAATGCGGGAATTAAACCTATTGTAGGTTGTGAATTCTATTTAGTGGACGACCGGAATCAAAAGAAGTTTACTAGAGAAAATCGAGATAAACGGTATCAGATTCCAATGCTGGCAAAAAACCAGAATGGTTATAAGAACCTCGCAAAAATAAGCTCCATTGCCTTTACCGAAGGGTATTACTATAAATTTCCGCGTATAGATAAGGAGATTATTAAGCAATACAGTGCTGATATTATCTGTTTGAGCGGTGGCCAGCGTGGCATTATTGCAGATCTAGTTCTGAACAAAGGAGAAGCTTTTGCTGAAGAAGAATTGCTTTGGTGGAAGGATATTTTTGGGGATGATTTTTATCTAGAAGTGATGAATCACGGGCTGGATGAAGAACTTAGAGTAAATGAAGTTTTTAGAGAGTTCTCTCGTAAGCATGATGTGAAATTGGTTGCTTCAAACAATGCTTTTTATCTGGAGAAAGAAGACTCGGCTGCACACGATGCATTAATTTGTATTGATAGCGGAACTTTGGTAAGTACACCTATTGGTAGAGGTAGAGATTTTAGATATGGCTTCCCTAACAAGGAGTTTTATTTCAAAACTACAGCGGAGATGTTGGAATTATTTCCAGAGATGCCCGAGGCCGTTACAAATACTCAGGAAATTGTAGACAAAATAGAGACAATCACGCTTGCTAGAGATGTGATTTTACCGAATTTTGAATTACCAGATGGCTTCACTTCTGAAGATGACTATTTACGGCATTTAACGATGGTGGGTGCAGAACCTCGTTACGCCGACTTTAACGATGTTGTTAAAGACCGAATAGAGATGGAGTTGGGAATTATCAAGAACATGGGCTTTGCTGGGTACTTCTTGATAGTGCAAGATTTTATTGCAGCAGCTCGTGAAATGGGAGTGTATGTAGGTCCTGGTCGAGGTTCTGCGGCTGGCTCTGTAGTTGCTTACTGTACAGGAATTACAAACATTGATCCATTAACGTACGATTTACTCTTTGAGCGTTTTCTAAACCCTGAACGTGTAAGTATGCCTGATATCGATATCGATTTCGATGATGATGGAAGGCAAAAAGTAATTGAATATGTGGTAAATAAATATGGTAAAAACCAAGTAGCTCATATTATTACGTTTGGTTCTATGGCGGCACGGTCTTCGGTTAGAGATGTTGCACGAGTGTTAGATCTGCCATTATTTGATGCAGATAGAATTGCGAAGTTAGTTCCTGAAAAACCAGGAACCTCTTTAGACGATGCATTTAAGGAAGTTAAAGAGCTTCGAGAACTGAAAGCAGGTGAAGGCTTAGAAGCCGAAACATTGAGGATGGCTCATGTACTTGAAGGTTCTGTTAGAAATACAGGAATTCATGCTGCGGGTATAATTATCGCACCATCCGACCTTACCGAATATATACCAGTTAGCACTGCAAAAGACGCTGAGCTTAACGTTACCCAGTTTGATGGGAGTGTGATTGAAAGTGCTGGTATGTTAAAAATGGATTTTCTAGGTCTTAAAACACTTTCAATCCTAAAAACAGCAATTGGCTACGTTAAAGAGAATTTTGGGAAAGTATATAATTTAGACGATATCTCATTAACGGATGAGAAAACTTACAAGCTCTATCAGAAGGGTGGTACTTTAGGAACCTTCCAGTTTGAAAGTGAGAATATGAGGAAGTACCTCAAAGAATTGAAGCCTTCAAATATAAATGATTTGATTGCTATGAACGCATTGTACCGACCTGGGCCAATGCAGTTCATTCCCGATTATATTAAAAGAAAGCACGGCTATGAAAAAGTTGAATACGACCACGAATATATTAGAGGTATTCTAGAGCCTACTTTTGGTATTATGATTTATCAAGAGCAGATAATGAGTTGCGCCCAGAAGCTTGCTAATTACTCCTTAGGAGATGCGGATTTACTTCGCCGAATAATGGGTAAGAAAAAGCACGAAGAAATGGTGAAACAAGAGAAAATCTTTGTTGAGCGTGCCATTGAAAACGGTATTGAGCCAAAAGTAGCTAAAGATATTTTCGATAAAATGGCCATGTTTGCTAGTTATGGCTTCAATAAATCTCACTCTGCTGCTTATTCTGTTGTTGCTTATCACACCATGTATTTTAAAGCAAATTATCCTGCTGAATATATGGCTGCGGTGATGAGCCATAATATGAGTGACATCAAAAAGATTGCCTCTTTTATAGAAGAATGTCAAAAAATGAACATTCCGGTAGATCCTCCAAATATAAATACAGCTCGTGGCAAATTCGTTGCCAAAGAAGGTAGAGTTCAGTACGGAATGTCGGCAATTAAAGGAGTTGGATCATCAGCATTACAACACATTGTTGAAGAAAGAGAAGAGAATGGGTTATTCGAAAGTATATTCGACTTTGCTACTAGAGTTGATTTAAGAATATGTAATCGACGAACACTCGAAAGTCTGATTTCTGCTGGTGCTTTTGATGAACTAGATGACAACCGAGCTCAACTTCTTTCTGGGGTTGAAGATATTTTGTCATACGCTAATAGAAAGCAAGAAGAAAAGCGTATGAATCAGGTTAATTTGTTTGGAGGTGCCTCCGGCGGCGGTATAGCTCAAGAACCGAAATTAAAACCAGTTCCAAAGTGGAGCCAAATTGAGCGACTTAATAATGAACGGGAACTTATAGGCTTTTACTTAAGTGGACATCCATTAAATAAATATTCGGAAGAACTTAGATTATTTGGTAAACAGAATTTGGGTGAAGAGTGTATTAATAGACTCCAGCATGAGTCCATTATTAACTTTATAGCCATTATAACTGCCAAACGCCAATTTACCGATAAAAGAGGAAGGCCTATCTCAATCCTTTCAGTTGAAGATTTATATTCTTCGTTAGATATAGCCGTGTTCAGTAAAGAGTATGATAAGTTTGCGCCACTTTTAGAAGTAGATAACGTAGTTTACATTACAGGGAAATTCACCAAATCAGAAAGAGGCGATAGAGTAAGTGTTATTTCTGTTGAACGAATTGAAAACTTACGCGAAAGGTTCCAAGATAGATTGCGACTTAAAATAGACATTAAAACCGAAGGCCTAACGGTTGGTGATGTTACAAAGATGGAAACTTTGTTCCAGCTAAATAAGGGGAATACAATGGTGAAACTAGCAGTTCATAGCAAAGAAGCTAATGCTCCGATAAAGATGAATGTGCGTAATTATGTTGTAGAACCAAACAACGAATTACTAAAGGGATTGCGTGATGTTTTGGGTGAAGATTGTGTAGAGTTGGAGTTTGCGTCATAAACTCTTGCAATACAGTTAATAACTACAAACAATGTGAAACTTGGTTCTAAAATTCACGATATTTGTTCACGAAAAAGATATTAATAAAACTTAGGTAACCTTGATGGGAAAATCATTAGAATTTACAGATAGCAACTTTGAAGCTGAAGTAGTTAACTCAGATAAACCTGTACTTGTCGACTTTTGGGCAGAATGGTGCGGTCCTTGTCGTATGATTGGACCAGTTGTTGAAGAAATGGCTGGCGAATACGAAGGTAAAGCAAAAATTGGGAAAGTTAACGTTGATAACAATCCTGAGATTTCAGTGAAATACGGTATTCGTAGTATTCCTGCGTTACTAATTTTCAAAGATGGGCAAGTAGTGGATCAAATTGTAGGTGCTGTTCCAAAAAGTCAGTTGACAAAACAACTTGATGCTCAGTTAGCATAAGTATTGCTAGATGATCTTTGAAAGCCGTTTTATTTACTTAAAACGGCTTTTTTTTATTCAATTACTAGTAGGGAAAAATGGTTAATTTGGTAGTTTAAATTTTAGCACCAATCTCCTACCATCATTTTGATAGAGAACTTCATCAGCAAATTCTCCCATCAAAAACACACCACGACCGCTTGTTTTTAGAAGGTTTTCTTCGGCAAGAGGATCGGGAATCGCTTCTGGAATAAAACCATCACCTTCATCGTCTGTAGAAATACTTAGAGTGTTACCATCATAATCAGCTATAATGGTAACTTTTTTTGATGCGTCGAGCTTATTTCCATGAATAACCCCATTAGTAGCTGCTTCGCTAACGGTAAGCATCAATTTAGCGTAAAATTCGTCATCAAAATTTAGCTCAGCTTGGAGGTCGTTTAAGAGTCCTTCAACTTTTTCAAGTTCCTCGTAGGTTGAGTGTAAAACTAGTTGTTTCCGTAAGTTCATCTATTATGCATAAATTCCGCGCAGTTTTAATGTGGTTGCCACGCGATCTATTGCATACACATATGCCGCCTGACGAAGTGTAATACTATACTTTTCACTTACCATAAACAAGTTATCGAAAGATTCTCTCATCATTCTATTAAGTCTTCGATTTACACGTTCTTCTGTCCAGAAATAACCGTGTCTATCTTGAACCCACTCAAAATATGATACTGTTACACCGCCCGCATTTGCGAGAATATCGGGAATAACCATGATCCCTTTTTCTTCTAGAATTTTATCCGCATTTGCAGTTACAGGTCCATTGGCACCCTCAGCTATAATTTTAGCTTTTATCCTAGGAGCATTTTCTTTATTAATTTGATCTTCTTTGGCAGCAGGGATGAGTACATCGCACTCAAGTTCAAGAAGTTCTTTATTTGATATAGACTCTGCACCAGGGAATCCTTCAAGAGAAAAACCGTGATCTTTTGAATAATCCAAAGCCTCTGGAATATCAATACCATTAGGATTGTAGTATCCACCGCTAACATCACTAATCGCAATTACACGAGCGCCTTGCTCATAAATAAGTTGTGCCGAAACCGAGCCAACATTTCCAAAACCTTGTACAACAACAGTAGCATTACTTGGCGAAATACGAAGTTTACTAAGCCCAGCAAGCGTGGTTGTAATTACTCCATGTCCAGTAGCCTCTTTCCGACCTTTAGAACCTCCTAAAATAATTGGTTTTCCAGTAACAACAGCAGTTTCATTTTTATGACTCTTCATGCTGTAAGTGTCCATAATCCACGCCATCGTCTGTTCATTGGTATTCATATCAGGAGCGGGGATGTCTCTATCAGGGCCAAAAACATCAAACATGCTTGCGGTATATCGCCTTGTTAAACGCTCAAGTTCATGGATAGATAGTTCCTTGGGATTAACGCGAATGCCACCTTTAGCTCCTCCAAATGGAACGTTTACACAGGCACATTTCCATGTCATCCATGCAGCAAGGGCTTTTACTTCGTCTAGGGTTACATCGTCTGCGTAGCGGATACCACCTTTAGATGGGCCTAGAATACTATTATGAATAACTCGATATCCTTCAAAAACTTCAATTCTTCCATCATCCATTGTAATGGGAATAGAAACTATTACAACTTTTTCAGGGCTAGAAAGGTATTTAAAAACTCCTGGGTTTAAATCTAATATTTCGGATGCGAAACGGAATCGCTCCATCATAGATTCAAAGGGAGATTCATTTTCAAGATGGGGCGCAGGCTCTTTGTAATAGCCATTAACTAGCGCGTCTTTAGGTTGGGGCATTAGATGATATAAAAGATTGTCAGTATAGTTGAAAAAGCGCTTCCAAATATAAGAATTAAGTATAATAATTATACTAAAATGTTGAAATATATAATTTAATTATTGAGATGTTGAGGAAAACTTAAATAAAATCCTTTAAAACGATATTTAAAATAATATGGAAAAGAGAAAATCGATAAAATTACAATATGGGACGTCTTTTGTTTACAACAGAATTATCCATATTGAGTTGAATATTCTTATAGACAATGAGCATAACTAATAATTTAACTTATTAGTTATTTGATATTAATGATCAAATATGACATTATATACTGATGGAATAGAATTATAAGTGCATTTTAGACACTTATAATGATGGCATTCTTCAAATCGGAGTCGAGACAAGAGCTTTTAAATCTTTAAATGAATGCTTTATGACCGCAAACGTATTGGTGCTTAATCAAGATTATCAACCGTTGAGTGTTTGCTCCATTCAACGATCTATGAAACTGCTTTTTTTAGAAAAAGCAGAGTTACTTCACGATGACCCTAAAAGAGTTTTACGAACAACAAGAAGAGATTATTCCTATCCCTCAGTAATAAGGCTGAGAAACTATATTCGCGTTCCATATACAAGGTTAGTTTTGTCTCGGAGAAATGTAATGCGAAGAGATGACTTTACGTGCCAGTATTGCAATAAAAAAACAAAACTTACTATAGATCACGTAATCCCAAAAAGTAGAGGTGGCTCTGATACTTGGGAAAACCTTACTACAGCTTGTGAGAGATGTAATGTTAAAAAAGGGAGCTTTACTCCGAAAGAAGCAAATATGGTTTTAAAAACCAAACCCTATCGTCCCATCGCATTTACTTTTTTTCGTGATATAAACGGTGGGGTTCAGGAGCCCTGGAAACCGTATTTGTACATGACTTAATTATATTGGTGTGATCTTTTTCTGTATTTAGAATGTCCTATATGTAATATAGTTTTTACCGATTAAGTTGTGTTTGTAAAAGCATAAATCAGTCTTCAAAAAAGCTTATCTTATCTGATTACACAAGTGAAGCAAAAGCCTGATATTTGGGTTCATTTCTCTTAAGAATTAACGAAAATATTGAACTAGTTCTTGATTTATGATTCAAAACTACTCCAAATTCAGAAGCTAAAAAGAAGTTTATACAATGAGCACAAAAGGAAGAGTATTAGTAGCCATGAGTGGGGGAGTTGACTCCTCGGTTGCAGCAGTAATGTTGCGAGAACAAGGCTATGAAGTAATTGGTATTACAATGAAAACTTGGGATTATCACAGAAGTGGTGGTAATAACGGGAAGGAAACAGGTTGCTGTACGGTTGAATCGATGAATGATGCACGCCATATTGCCGTAAATCATGGGTTTAAACATTTTATTGTAGATATACGGGAAGAATTTGGTGATTGGGTCATCGATCGCTTTGTTGGTGACTACCTAGACGGAAGAACCCCAAATCCTTGTGTGCTTTGTAATACGCATATTAAATGGGCAGCACTTTTAAAAAGAGCGGATAACTTAGGCTGTGACTTTATCGCAACTGGTCATTATGCTAGAGTAAGAGAAGAAAACAATCGGTTTGTGATTTCAAGAGGGTTAGATCCTAAAAAGGATCAATCGTATGCTCTTTGGGGGGTTGCACAAAAGCATTTAGCTCGCACAATTTTTCCATTGGGAAATTATCCTAAAACAGAAATTCGCCAAATTGCAGAAGATCACGGTTTATTGAATGTGGCTAATAAACCAGATTCATACGAAATCTGTTTTGTGCCCGATGATGATTACCGCCGCTTTTTAAAAGATAAAGTTTCTGGCCTTGAAGAAAGAGTAAAAGGTGGAAAATTTGTAGATAAAAACGGAATTATTCTTGGCGTACATGAAGGGTATCCTTTTTATACAATTGGCCAACGTAGAGGCTTGAATTTACCAATGGGTAAGCCTGTTTACGTTACTCATATCGACGCTAAAACAAATACGATTACTGTTGGAGAGAAAGAAGAATTAATAAGTTCTACCTTAATAGCACGCGAAATTAACCTTTTGAAATATGATCGCGTGCCAACTTCTGAAATGGAAGTTACAGGAGCAATTCGATATAATGACGATGGAGCAATAGGGCATCTTACACAAACAGGTGATGACGAAATAAAAGTACATTTCCCTGCAGGTAGAGATGCAATTACACCAGGCCAAGCAATTGTTTGCTATGAAGGCGACGATGTTGTAGCTGGGGGATGGATCAAAAAAGTTAATGTAGGCTTTGATGAACTAATCGACTCCTAGATGTAACAAGCTCGTCTTTACTACGTTAGAAGGCAGCACTTCAACCAATTAATAATATAATTATGAAAAACAGAATTTCTTTAAGCTTTATACTCACTTTGGCATTTGTGATGTTTTCGCAAGTTGCTTCCGCTCAGTTTCAAGGGCAGATTAAAATGAATGTTTATGGCAATAGCGATGGTGATATTGAAGTGAACGAGGTTAATATGTATGTAACCGCCAATCGCATTTTTTTGAAAGGAGAGGATAAAGTTAGTTTTGCAGACGGAATGGAGTCGGGTGGCTTATTGATTCGTAATGATAGCAAAGACTTTATTTTACTAATGAGCGACAAAGAAGCTTTGCAGATAACAAAATCTGAAATTGAAGGTCTTTTTGATATGGCTTCTATGGTAGGTGGAGGCAAGGCAAATGCCAAAATGGATGGTAAAGACGTTAAACCTAGCTATAGATACTCTAATAAGACTCGCACAATAAATGGGTTTAAAAGTGCCGAAATGATTGTGGAAGATTCTAGTGAAAAGAAAAAAGGTAGCTACCTTTCTATATGGCTAACTCCAAATATCGACATTAATTGGGGTATGCTTTCTGAGCCATGGAAAAACTTACCAGAAGAAGTTGAGACAACCGTAAACGGCATGTCCCGTGAAACCATCTTTAACGGAAAGAATTTCCCTACTCTAATAGAGTATTATGATAGTGAAAAGGATGAAACTATAAAGATTATGGAAGTTACTTCTATTAAAGAATCAAATGTTGCTAAAGCAATGGTTCAAATTCCAGCAGGTGTAAATTTAGTAGGGATTAGCGAACTAATGTGGAAAATGATGATGAATGATAATTAAGACTTAGCATATCAACATATAATGATTTTAAAGGCTACTTGGATATTTCTCAGTAGCCTTTTTTATGTCTGTGAATTAAAGCCTGGGCGAAAAAAGAACCGCCCATTCCTGGTACGGTTCCTTCTCTATCGCTGAAAATTTATCTCTGATATTAATGCTAGCAATATAGATTACGTACTAATGCATTAACTGGATTGGATTTTGAGCAAAAAAAAGCTCTCCCAAAATGGGAGAGCTAATAATAATAGAAGAAGTGGTATAAATTACATGCTTCCCAAGAGATACATATCTCCAGTAGGCTGTGGTGATCCACCTTCAGGTTCTAAAGTAATCGCAAAAGCCCCATCCGAAGCCGACTGCTGAAACTGCTCAATCTTAAAGAAATTATCTTTTTCTGAATTATTAACAGCAAATACACCCGCGCTAATAGGCTGGTTATTTACCACAAACCAAAGTTGATAATCTTTACTAAGCGGTACATTGGGTAGATTAGCAACTTGGAGTAAAGCTTGCCCATTATCTTTATCCCAAACCACTTTTCCGTAACCAGTTGGGTTAACATCTAAACCATCCATCAATATTAAGTCTACATCTCTAGCTTCTAGAATCGCCAGTAATTCCGATTTTTGATCTATTTCAGTTTTTAACTCACGAATGGTCACGTCTCGTTGAGCTAGTAAATCAGATGAATTAGTAAGATCGTTTTTTAAGTTTTGGTTAAAGAAAAACAAACCTAACGAAAGCATCATAAATACTACAGAAGCTGCGGCAGCAAATCTAAATCGGGGCAAGTAATGTACATTTGCTCCATGTTTAGAATTAACGGATGCCCAAGCCATCTGTAGAAATTGTTCCTTAATATGCTCTGAAGGTTGTTGCTGAGTGGCTAAAAGTGCCATTTCTGACGCAATTATTTTCATGTCTTCAAAAAGCTGATTTTGTTCTTCGCTAGCAGATTCTAGAAGCGATAAAAACTCACTATTTTCATCATTGGTTAATGCGTTAAGTACATAACCTGTACAAAGTTCTTCGAATTGATTATTTATTGAATTACTCATAGTGCTAACTCTCCTCCAAGTAGCTCTCTTAGTTTTAACATCCCATCACGCATTCGCGTTTTAACTGTGCCCAAAGGAAGATCTAGTTTGTCTGAAATTTCAGATTGACTAAGCCCATCAAAATAAGCCACTTGAATAACGGTGCGTTGTTTTTCAGAAAGCTTCTGAAGCGCAGTGTAAAGTTGAGAAGCTCTTTCAGAAAGAATAGTACTTTCTAAAGGGCTGTTTTCGTCTGAATATAGAGGTTGAAATACATCATCATCATTCAAACTAGTTGACTGTCTTTTTTGCTCTTTGTAGACTTTCGATCGCAATCGGTCTATACCTTTGTTTCGAGTTAACGATACAATCCATGTATATGCAGATCCTCTTTCTGTATCAAATTGGTCTGCTTTTTGCCATATAGTTGTAAAAACCTCTTGCAATAAGTCTTCTGCTTCTTCTTTCTTTTTTAAAACGGAAAGTAGAAGGCCAAATAATATTTTGTGATACTTGTCGTACAAGAGAGAGAGAGCAACAGGATCTTGTGAAGCTATGCGTTTCATCAAATCCCTATCCTTCTCATTATCTTGTGTTAAAAGCCTACCAATGGCAGAAAGAATAAAAAATAGCATATGTGTTTTGTTTCAGTAGTTAATACGTAAGCAATGCAATCATGGATTGAACTTAGCTCGTTACTGTAAATTCAAATAACGGTATTATTTATAAAAAGACATCTAAGTTATTAACATCTGTAACAGGTTCTGCACATGAATAATTAGTGCAGATATAAATACTTGTTCGCCCGTCTTTCGGTAACAGATCTATAACGTAAGAAGAAAGAGCTCTTATTTTGTCTTCTTTTTGAGGCCTAAAAACAAGTACCTTTTGAGGATTAAACGCTGTTCTTATAACCGAAATGAAAGGTTTAGTGTCTGTGTTTCCTTCAGAAATCACAATCTCTTTTGGATTATGATGAACAAACTGAATTGCAGAAATACCGAGTGTAATACTTGAGCCCGCCCTAATAAGTTCACTCGAAAAGAATTTTCCTATAGCATCTGCCTTTTGCTCAAAATCGGTGATACCAGTAAGTTTACTTAAACGGAGTAAATTAAGCATCCCAACGGAATTTGCAGAAGGAATAGCTCCGTCGTAAATATGTTTCTGAAGACCTAAAGGCTGATCAGTAGAATCTTTAGTTTGGAAGAATCCACCAAGCTTAGAATCCCAGCATTTTTCAATCATTGCTTTATTGAATGAAAGCGCAGACTCCAAATAATCGGAATTAAAAGTGGCTTCATAAAGCTCAATGGCAGCCCAAACTAAAAATGCATAATCATCAGCGAACGCATCAATTTCAGCTTCACCTTGTTTATAACGGTGTTTTAAATTGCCATCAATAATCAAATTCTTCTCTAAGAATTGGAATGATTTTTCAGCAGCATCCAAATAAGTTGAATTCTGAAGTACAGCTCCAGCTTTTGCAAGAGCAGCAATCATCAACGCATTCCAGTCTGTGAGGACTTTATCATCTAAGAGAGGTTTAGCTCGATTGTTCCGCACCTCAAATAAAGAAGCACGAATGTCTTTGAATCGTAATTCTTCAGTACTGGAGAGAGCTTTCTTTAAATGAGGAATGTTATTTCCCGTAAGCTCCTTTGTGGCCTCATCTTCAAAATTACCCTCAGACCTAAATCGATATACATCCTTAAACCAAACAGCATCTTCAGTAGATAAAATGCTATCGATTTCCTGTTCCGACCAAACATAGAATTTCCCTTCTTCGCCTTCTGTATCGGCATCTTCGGCAGAATAGAAAGCTCCCGAAGGGTCGGTTAATTCTCTAGATACATACTCAGAAATCTCTTCAATCGTCTGTTTGAAGAGTGGATTTTGACAGACCTGATAACCTTCGGTATAAGCCATCATTAGTAAAGCTTGATCGTACAACATTTTCTCAAAATGAGGGAGAAGCCATTGAGCATCCGTTGAATAACGATGAAAGCCAAAACCGACATGATCCCAAATACCACCTAAACGCATTGAGGTTAAGGTTGCTTCTACAGCATCTTTAAAGCGATTTTCTTTAGTATGATTCCATTGTCGTAGCAGAAACATCAAATTATGTGGACTTGGGAATTTTGGAGCCGAACCAAATCCTCCATTTTTATCATCATATTGCTGGGTTAATTGAGCCGCCGCAAAATCAATGGCTTCAGTACCAGGAAATAAACCAGATTCAAACTCTTGTGATCTATCGAAACCACCTTGTATACTTTCTACGGCTTTCTGAACTCTTTCAGGTTCGTGATCCCACATTCCTTTTACACCAGGAATTAATTGCTTCAGACCAATTCTATTAAACCGAGCTTCTTTCGGTAAATATGTAGCAGCAAAAAAAGGTTTTTTGTCAGGGGTCATGATAATTGTTAATGGCCATCCGCCATGCCCATTTAGCATTTGGCAAACCATCATATAAGTACTATCAATCTCAGGGCGCTCTTCTCTATCTACCTTAATGTTAATGAATGCATCATTCAGTTTCGATGCGATTTCCTCATCCTCGAAACTCTCATGAGCCATCACGTGGCACCAATGGCATGTGGCATAACCAATGGATAAGAAAATTGGTTTATTCTCAGATTTAGCTTTTTCAAAAGCTAAATCTCCCCAAGGATACCAATCAACGGGATTGTCTTTATGTTGAAGTAAATACGGGCTTTTTTCGTGTTCTAAACGGTTCAAAAGAATGGTTTTTAAAATGAAATATGGTTAGAAATCTGACTTCTAGAAAATTAACTATCAAGATCTTTTTTGAATCTCTGGCTATAATCAACAATAAATCGCTCGTAAGGAGCATCCATCAGTTTAGAAGAAATCAAAAAATCTGCGGAAGAACGATTACATGCTAATGGGATATTATAAACCACACTAATTCTCAGTAATGCTTTAACGTCAACATCATGAGGTTGAGCTTGTAATGGATCCCAAAAGAATATCATTATATCGATTTGGTTATCAATAATTGCGGAGCCAATTTGTAAATCGCCCCCTAGTGGCCCACTTTTGAATGTGTAAACTGGGAGTTTGAGTTTTTCTGCAGCTAGTGAGCCAGTAGTTCCAGTTCCAAATAAGTTGTGTTGGGCTAAGGAGTCTCTATTATAAAACGCCCAATCTAGCAAATCCATTTTTCGATGGTCATGAGCAATAAGAGCAATGTTTTTTTTAGGTTTCATTGCTATGATGGAGTTAGCAATGGAAGGGTGGTGTATTTTCTTTGCCATAATTTTTTATTGGCAATATACATTAATCAAAGCATCATCGCTTTGTTATAGCCGAGGATATTGAAGGGATAAATTAAATTACGAGGCGTAACTGAGAGCGTTCCATCCGGATTTGTTTCACTCTAAATGATTCATTATCGAATCCTTTGAGCTCTTTTTGGCTATCTTTTATAAAAAGAGTGTCTCTGTTTCTTTCTAAATACAGTTTTACGTCTTCATTATTATAAAAGGCCTCTGAAACAACAATCTCTTTCTCTTTGGCTACATCAACTAAGCGAGATGCAATATTTACTGAGGTTCCAAAATAATCGATTCTATCGTTTAAATTTACCGTGGTGCAATCGCCTAAATGAATGCCAGCTTTAAGTTTGAAAGCATCGCCCATTCCCGTTGAGCTTGAAAAAATTTGCTGAATTCGTTCAACAGCTTTTAGTGCGGAAACCGGTTCTCTAAAAACAGCCATTACCGAATCACCGATAGTTTTAACAATTCCTCCACGTTCTTCGGCCACAATTTGCTGTATAATTTTGAAATGGCTCATCAGTTGACCAATAGCAAACTCATCACCTTCTTGAACATATAAATCGGTAGAATTCATTAAATCGGTAAACAAGATGCTTACATTAGTAGCTAATATTTTTTCGCCATCATTTAGGATTTCTTTCGCAAATAATGTTCTAAAATCATGAGAGGAAGTTACTTCAGATGCGTAGATAGCCTCCTGTTTCCAGTTCTCTTTTTCCAAATAGCACACAACCTTTTGAGAGGAATGGTTGATAATTGTGAGGTTTGGTTTTGTAGAAATAACAGCCTCTTGTCCTGAAAAGTCGTCGTCTTTGATATAAAGTGTAATAGTTTCCGGGCCGTCTTCACGAACATGAAGTTTCAAAACACCGTCATGTTGGTACGTTTTAAAAATATATGTGCCTTCTTCGAGCCGGACATTTAGATACTGTTTTTCACCAATTTTTAAAAAATGTTGTGTCGCTCTGTAAGGAGTATTTTGTGGCCCACCAAAGCAATATTTTTTAGCTGAAAGCTTTCTTATTAGTGGGTTTGGAGTAAATACTAAGTGTATATTTTTATTAAAATCAATGTTGTAGCTGATATTGCATTCCTCACAATGCAAATTATCGTGAGTATCAGTCATTTTTCTAAAACTATGAGTAAGTGCTTTACAGTTCGGGCACGATATATCCCATTGGAAATCAAGCAAGTCTAACTTCGCAGCGTGAAGAAAAACATTGAGCACTGAATATTTTTTTTCCCCCCAATACTCTGCTAATTTATAGGGATGAATTGCACGTAACTCAGCATCATCGGCTTTTCTTAGGTAATCAAAAAGATGGTTAATAATTCTTTGTCGACGAGTGTTTGCAAGGAGTTTTTTTCGAATCAGTTTCATTCTTTTTCCTGCACCTCGAACGAGGTTTTTTTCCTGTGCTAACTCATACGTTAGTAAATTATCAACAGCGCAGGCATCAATCCTATGTAAGAACTTCGTAAACCTTTGGCGAAGAACTCTTGTAATGTATAAACTAAGAGGAAGTGAGAATAGCTTATTGATGGAAAGAATCCATATGCGTAGATGAACAGAAGTGCCTGCAGAATTCTTACTTAATGTAAATAATAGGCGAACATTCTTAAGAAGTCCGATTTTATAATGCCTTGTACAGCCAAAACGGTAAGGCTTCTCCCACATATAAGGTTCCTCTTGCCACACAAGGTGTGAGCTTAACCGAGTTGAAGCTAGCTCTAAAAAACCTTTGGAAGAGCTTCTAGAAAAAGGAGTTTTCTGGATTGGGTATAACCTAATATTCCTGAAAATACTATTTGTATCAGAAATTAGTGGCCATAGCTGTTCAGGGGTGGCCTTAAGTTGAAACTTCCAACTAAAAAAATGTTTATGTCTGTCCTTCATATTTAAAAGAAAACCTGGCAATGAGGTATAACTCGATAATTGTTTGCTGAACTCGTATCTTTAGTCACCATTTTGAAGAGGATATCTTAAAATGGTTGTTACAAAATTTTAATAATACATAACAATGGCAATAGAAAGAACTTTGACTATTCTGAAACCTGATTGTGTTCGTAAAGAACTAATTGGGGAAGTAACTCAGCGCATCCAAGAAGCTGGATTTACTATTCTTGCAATGAAATTGACAAGACTAACAATGGAAACTGCGGGCGGCTTTTATGCGGTTCATAAAGAACGTCCTTTTTATGGCGAGCTATGTGAATTCATGAGTAGCGGAGCGTGTGTACCTATGATTCTTGAAAAAGAAAACGCAGTAGCAGACTTTAGAAAACTTATTGGTGCTACAAATCCAGCTGAAGCAGAAGAAGGCACAATTCGTGCTGCATTTGCTGATAGTTTAGGTGAAAACATCATTCACGGTTCTGACTCTGTTGAGAATGGATTGCTTGAAGGAGCGTATTTCTTTACTGAATCTGAAGTAGTAGCTAATAGAGCTTAAAAAATACTTCTAATTCCGTTTTTTAAAAGCAGCCTTTTTAAAAGGTTGCTTTTTTTATTTGTGCCTCAGTTAATGATTCATAAATTCCATAATGAAACTAACACAATATATTCTCCCGATTCTATACCTAGCGGTAGCATTAAACTGCTCCCCTAAAGAATTTCCCCAACCTGCTGTTGTAAAAACCGGCGCAGAAGTTCTTATCCAA
>TARA_R110002050_G_scaffold78357_1_pt1 | contig 24716 bp, 19 predicted proteins | sample TARA_R110002050 | Tara Oceans TARA_R110002050 (sample SAMEA4396988) | marine metagenome | biome: Polar Biome; feature: [DCM] deep chlorophyll maximum layer (ENVO:01000326); material: water (ENVO:00002006), including particulate matter (ENVO:01000060) such as... | depth 25 m
GTTCGAATCGTATTAATAGAACCATTATTAGAGCCATTACAAGTAACATCCGCTGCTGTTGTAGCATTAATAATTAAAGAGTCTGGCTGTGTAATTATCCTAGAGCTAACTAAGGAACAGCCGTTAGCATCAGTAGTAGTGACAGTATAAGTCCCTGCCGATAAACCTGAAATCGAAAAAGTGGTTGCAGCATTACTCCACAAGTAGGTATAAGGTCCTACACCACCAGTAGTAAAGTTAAAAATCTGACCATCTGATAATCCAAAACAAGATACATTTACAGAAGGGAGAGTGGTCGAAAGCGCTGTTGGCTGTGTTATTGTAGCAGTTGCTGTAGCGGTGTTTAGTAAATTATCAGTAACAGTGACGGTATATGTCCCTGCTGTTAACCCTGTAATCGTGTTAGTTAGTGAAGGAGTATTCACAGTAGATGCAGAGTTTGACCATGTATAAGTATAATTTGCAACCCCGGGTGTTGTAGTTGCCGTAAGCTGACCTGTAGCAGCCCCATTACACAATACATTTGTTTGTGAAGAAATTGTTATTGCCAGCTGGGCTCTAACGCTAAATGCAGAAATGGAAAAAACAAGTAAAAAAGCTAAACGCTTTAACATTTTTTTATAAGTTTTTACAAATAAACACTATTTAAAATCCCATTGAAAACGGCATCCCTTAATTATATGAAGAATCAATTGTTTATAAACTTAGAGAGTTTGGTTAATAGATTGGTCAAATTTAATTTTTTTCTAAACTAGATAAACAACTAATAATAAATTATTTAATCTTTTTAGTCAAGCAGTCACTTTTACGGCAACTTTTTAAAATAGTTATAAACAATTAATTGGAAACCTTAGCGCCCAATATTAAAATCCAATCTGTTACCTTTGATTTTTAATAAATGAATAAGACATTTGAAAATGCAAAAAGGAATAGAATCAATCTTAGAAAATTTAAATCTAACAACAGAAAACCCAGGCACCTCAATTGGAAGTAAATGGCTCTCAGAAAACTCAGATTTTATTGCTTCTTACTCCCCTGTAGATGGGAAATTGATAGGAAAAGTAAAACAAACCTCAGCTAAAGAGTTTGAAACTGTTGTTTCAACTGCTGAAAAAGCTTTTAAAATTTGGAGAAAAGTACCAGCCCCAAAGAGAGGTGAAATTGTTCGTCAGTTTGGGGAAAAACTCCGCCAAAAGAAAGAAGCTTTAGGTATGTTGGTTTCTTATGAAATGGGAAAGTCATACCAAGAGGGTATGGGAGAAGTGCAAGAAATGATCGATATCTGTGATTTTGCAGTTGGCCTTTCTCGACAACTTCATGGATTTACAATGCATTCTGAAAGACCTAATCACAGGATGTATGAGCAATATCATCCCTTGGGAATTGTGGGAATTATTTCAGCTTTTAACTTTCCGGTTGCCGTTTGGGCTTGGAATACAGCTTTAGCTTGGGTTTGTGGCGATGTTTGTGTTTGGAAACCTTCAGAAAAGACGCCTCTGTGTGGAGTAGCTTGCCAAAAAATAATCGTTGAAGTGTTAGAAGAAAATGAGCTTCCAGAAGGCATAAGTTGCTTAATAAATGGAGACTATAAAATTGGAGAGCTAATGACAAATGATTCCAGAATTGCGCTAATTTCTGCAACTGGTTCCATTCGAATGGGCAAAATTGTGGCTCAAGCAGTTGCTAAACGATTGGGAAAATCATTGTTGGAATTAGGAGGTAATAATGCGGTAATCCTAACCGAATCGACAGATTTAAAAATGTCGATTCCAGCTTTAGTTTTTGGAGCTGTTGGAACTTGCGGACAGCGCTGCACCTCAACTCGTCGATTGATTATTCATGAAAGTATTTACGATAAAGTAAGGGAAAACTTAATTTCAGCGTACAAGCAAATAAAAATTGGAGATCCTTTAGACGAAAAAAATCATGTTGGTCCCTTAATCGATCAAGATGCTGTTGAAAATTATTTGAATGCACTCGAAGAAGTTAAAAAACAGGGTGGGACAATTGTAGTTGAAGGAGCTGTATTAGAAGGAGAAGGTTATGAATCTGGATGCTATGTTAAACCAGCCATTGCTGAAGTAGAAAACGAATGGGAAATTGTTCAACATGAAACCTTTGCTCCCATTTTATACCTCATGAAATATAAAAAATTAGAAGATGCAATCGCCATGCAAAATGGTGTAGTTCAAGGATTATCCTCTGCAATCATGACCAATAATATGCGCGAAATGGAAAAATTCCTTTCCGTTGAAGGATCTGATTGTGGAATTGCAAACGTAAACATAGGCACTTCTGGAGCAGAAATTGGCGGTGCATTTGGTGGAGAAAAAGAAACTGGAGGTGGTAGAGAATCCGGCTCCGATGCTTGGAAAATATACATGCGCAGACAGACTAACACCATCAATTACGGCACTGAATTACCATTGGCTCAAGGAATTAAATTTGAGTTGTAACATTAAAAAAAGCTAAATCAAAAATGATTTAGCTTTTTTACCTTCTACCCAATTCTTCAAAATTTCTTTCCCATGTTCACAAAGCACACTTTCTGGATGAAACTGAACAGCGTGTATTGGTAAATCAGGGTGAGAAATCGCCATGATATTTCCAACTTCATCAACTGCTGTCACTTTCAGCATATTATCTAAATTACTAGTTTCATCAATTACCCAAGAATGATAACGCCCAACTCTAAAGCTAGTTGGCAATCCATTAAATAATAAATTCTGCCCATCAATAATTCTTATTGGTGTAGACTGTCCATGAACGACTTGCTTGAGATTTTTTAGCCGCAAGCCAAATACCTCAGCAATGGCTTGCAAGCCCAAACAAATACCTAAAACTTCGTGTGATTTTTGTATTTTTCTTAAAAATGACATTAAACCTCCTGCTTGTTCTGGAAGTCCTGGTCCTGGAGAAATAACAACTTTGTGGTATTTGGATAAATTTATTTGATCAAGTTGATCATTCCTGTATACATCAATCCCCGGTGACCACATTTCCTCTAAATAGTGATAAAGGTTGTAAGTAAAGGAATCATAGTTGTCGATGAGGAGGATTTTGGGCATGCTGCAAAAATAAAGTAAAACCGTTTAAAGGATGAGGAGATTTTTTCTGATTTTTCAATCTCTTAAACCGTGAATTTCATTCTGGAAGTTTATTAATTTATTTAGCTTTTGAGCAAGCTCAATGTTTAATTGGGCATAAAAAAAGCTCATCTTTCAATGAGCTTTTTATTCGGTTGAGGTCGCGAGCGGATTCCCTTCGGGCAGCCGTATGTGCTAAATAGTGCTTCGACCGAATAAAATAACACTTTCAGCGCTCCTTTTTTATGTCTTCTTTTTTCTTACAATTAAACCTTAATGCAAAGCGCATTGACTTCGTCCATCCGTAAATACTAAAAGGTGATTCAATACTTTGCAAAACGCACTACGTACTGTTTTTTTATGTCTTGGATTTGCTTATAAGTAAACTTAACTCAAATCCAAGACATAAAAAAACCCATCTTTCGATGGGTTTTGCAAAGTATTGAGGTCGCGAGCGGATTCGAACCGCTGTGCAAGGTTTTGCAGACCTCTGCCTAACCACTCGGCCACGCGACCTTTAAAGAGTTGACAAAATTAAGCATTTTGACCTAAAAATATGTTTTTACAGCAAACTCAAACTGATCGATGAAAATCTGCTTCATAACACTAATGTTATTTTGCTCATAAAAGACAAGCATGGCTTTTTTATAATCAATAGAGTCAACCGTTCTAAAAGATAGTGGACAAATTCCACTTTGCAATAAAACGGCATTGCTCAAAATTCTCGCAGTTCGTTTATTTCCATCATTAAAGGGCTGTATGTAAGAAATCAGAGCTAATGAGAGCAGAGCTTTATCGAAGGAACTTGTTCGTTGGTTAATAATTTCACAAGCTAATTCTAAAGCATCTCTTATTTGAAACTCATTATCTAGTGGAGTGTAGTTCGTGCCTGTAATTCCAACTTTTCTTTTTCTTAAGTTTCGATCTATGGGTAGCTCTTTCACTAAAATAGAATGTAATTCTTCAATTTTTGCTATGTTGAGACTTTCAAAATAGTCTTTTTCCTGCACAACGTAATCAATTGCTTCCTTGTGATTTAGTAGCATCGTCGCTTCATCCCTAGTTTTTCCAGCAGCAGTCTTCTTTTCTTTTAACAATTGCTCTGTCTCCAAAAGTGAATAGGTATTCCCCTCAATTTGTGAAGACTTCCAACTTAAATCGATGGCTAAACGCTCCATTTCTTTTTCATATCCATTAACATCTAAACCTGATATTTTTTGCTCAAACTCTGATTGTAACAACTTAAGATACAAAGTCTCTTGCTCAGTAAATAATTTTAAAGATGGGAGCAACTCTTCCAAAAGCTTAAAATTAAACCCCTTAATGACTTTTCTTTCATCAATTTCTTTTGAGAAATACGACGCCAAGTCTAATGGATATAAAATAGTAAAGTGTTGCGATAAAAAATAAACAGTAGCTTTTCCCTTACCAGATCTGGTAAGATAGTTTTGATCCAACAACTCATTAAGTAGTCTCTTTACAGTTGCATAGCTAACTGCACCATCAATTTGCTCAAATACCTCTTTTGAAGAAAGTCTTTTTCCTCCCTCTAAAGCTCTAAATACTAATTGTTGATTTTTGCTAAAACTCATTTGTAGCTCAAATATTTATCAAATATAGCTCATTTTTCAATATTTTGAGCTTTATTTCAATTTAATTTGAGCTTAATAGAGTTCTGATAATGGTTTTTTTAAAAAAGGAGTCGAAGAAGTAATTGTTTAGTTACCCTTCCATCACAACACTTACTTTCTCTATTTCACCAGATATTGGCGGATTGAGCTTGCTAATTTTAAGGTGAACCTTTTGCACTTCAGAAAACTCACTTTTTATGCGTTTGATTATTCTTCCACACAAATGCTCTATGAGCTTGGAAGGTTGATCCATTTCCTCCTTTATCAAATTGTAAAGTGCCACATAGTTAACTGTTCCTTCAATCTTATCCGCTTCAGCTGCTAATGAAAAATCAGTTTCTACTGCTAAATTCACTTCAAACTTCCCACCAACAAGAGTTTCTTCATTAAAAACCCCGTGATGAGCAAAAAAAATAGCATTTTCTAGCAGTACTTTTTGCATTAAGCCAGCTTTTTAATTCCTACTTCTAAACGTTCAATACTCTCCGCTTTTCCCAAAAGTGCTGAAATCGCAAACATAGAAGGACCCATGCCCTGCCCGGTTAACAGTACTCTAAAAAGTGGCAATACTTTACCAATTCCCAATCCTTTTTCTTCCAAAAATGCCTTAAATTCCTGCTCAATGCTATCTTGGTCGAATTTGCTCATGCCTTCAATACACGTCTTCCATTCTGTCATTAAAGCCGCACTGTCTTCTCCCCATTTATTTTTAACCGTTTTTTCATTGTATTCGCTTGGCGCTTCAAAAAAGTAATGTCCTTCGCTAGGAATATCTTTCAAAAATGTTGCACGCTCTTTCATCAAACCACAAACAGTAGCTAAATAATCAATGTCTTTATTCCCAATAAGCGATTTACATTCGTCGTATTGCATTACAGTTTCAGCAATTTCACGATCGTCTTTAGCTCTTAAATACTGTTGATTAAACCATCGCGCTTTCTCAGGATCAAATTTTGCTCCTGCTTTCCCTACTCGATCTATCGAAAAGGCATTGATCATTTCTTCCAAACTAAAAACTTCTTGAGGTGTTCCTGGATTCCAACCCAACAAGGCCAACATGTTTAAAAATGCCTCAGGAAAATAGCCTTTTTCTCTATAGCCAGATGAAATCTCACCAGATGAAGGATCTTTCCATTCTAATGGAAAAACAGGAAAACCCAATCGATCTCCATCTCTTTTACTCAATTTTCCATTACCATCAGGTTTCAAAAGCAAAGGCAAATGCGCAAATTCAGGACGACTATCTTCCCAACCAAAGGCCTCATACAACAAAACATGCAAAGGAGCAGATGGCAACCATTCTTCTCCGCGAATCACGTGTGTAATGTTCATTAAATAATCATCTACAATATTTGCCAAGTGATAAGTCGGCATCCCATCTTCTTTAAGCAAAACCTTGTCGTCTAAGTTTGCACTGTGCACAGAAACCCAACCACGAACCATGTCTTTAAACTTCACTTCTTCGTTTCTAGGAATTTTGATTCGAATTACATAAGGATCGCCTTTAGCTAATCGTGCTTTGACTTCTTCAGCAGAAAGTGAAATAGAATTTTTCATTCGCTGCCTGCTAATTGCATTGTACTGTGGTGCCGCTACTCCTGCTTTCTTTAAATCCTCGCGCATTTGCTCCAATTCTTCAGAAGAATCAAAGGCATAATACGCTTTACCAGAGTCAATCAACTGTTGAGCATATTTTTGATAAATTCCCAAATCTTTTCGCTCTGATTGCTTGTAAGGGCCTAAATCTCCTCCAAAACTTTGACCTTCATCCGGCAGAATACCACACCATTTTAACGATTCTAAAATATAGGCTTCAGCACCTTCTACATAGCGTGTTTGATCGGTGTCTTCTATTCTCAATAAAAAATCGCCGCCGTGTTTTTTTGCAAAAAGATAATTGTACAATGCAGTTCTAACACCGCCCATGTGCAAAGGTCCAGTCGGACTTGGAGCAAATCTTACCCTAACTTTTCTATCCATTCTATATTATTGTTTATTTGGGACGACAAAAATAACCCTTAAAGCGCGTTAAATCGGTATGTTTGTTTAAAAATCAATTCAAAACTCTTCTCTTTTAAAATTTTAGCACAAAATGCTTTTCCCTAAAGATTCTATTGATTACCAACTTATTGATTGTGGCAACTTTCGAAAGCTTGAGCGATTTGGAAAAATAATTGTCGATCGACCAGAAATTGAAGCCTCATGGAAACCAAATCTTCCAAAAAAAGAGTGGGAAAAAGCAGATTGGCACTTTTTTGAACAAAAAGGTAAAACCGGAATTTGGTCCAATAAAACCAATGCTCCAAATTCATGGAAAATCTCTTATAAAACCGATAAAGGCAGCTACAATTTTCAACTTAAAATAACTGCTTTTAAGCATGTTGGAATATTTCCTGAACAAGCTGTAAACTGGGAATTCATTGAAGAAAACTTGAATTTGATTTCAGGTGAAAAAAAGGTGTTGAATTTATTTGCTTATACAGGAGCAGCAAGCGTTGTAGCAGCAAAATCGAATGCCACAGTCACCAATGTGGATTCAGTAAAACAGGTTATTAATTGGGGAAAAGAGAATGCAGAATTAAATAAGGTCGATACTATTCGCTGGATTCAAGAAGATGCATTAAAATTTGTTGATCGAGCTTTGAGAAGAGGAGAAAAATTTCAAGGAATTATTATGGATCCTCCAGCTTATGGACATGGCCCCAAAAAAGAAATATGGAAGCTGGAAAAAAACTTGCCAGAACTTTTAAATAAAGTAATTCAATTAGTAGATCCTAAAAACCACTTTTTAATTCTAAATACCTATTCATCAAAGCTAAACTCCGAAGAATTTCAAAATATTTTGAAAAATACCGAATCATTTCCTAAAGAATATACCAACGAAGTATTAGGTTTGAGTTCAGCTAATCAACAGAATCTACCTTTAGGCAATTTAGTGCGTTTTTCTAAGTTAAAATATTCGTAATTTAATCAACTAAATTTGCTTTCTGCAATTTCATAAAAGCATGCCCATTAATGTTAAACAACAACTATAATTTACTTCTAAATAAACTTGATGAGTTTATCAGAAAATACTATGCAAATCAATTAATTAGAGGTGGAATTCTTTTCATTAGTGCCTTTTTAGCCCTCTTTTTATTTGCTGTACTCGCTGAGTATTTCGGTCAATTTAATGCAAGGATCAGAACAATCTTTTTTTACAGCTTAGCGCTGATTTTAGTCTTTTTGTTTGCTTGGTTGCTTTTAAAGCCTTTGCTAAAGCTAATTGCAATTGGAAAGAGAATTTCTCATGAAAAAGCAGCTAAAATTATTGGAAAGTATTTTCAAGAAATTGATGATAAGTTATTCAATGTGTTGCAGTTAAAAGAAAGCACATCAAAAGATTCATCCAATTTAATAGAGGCGAGTATCAATCAGAAAATACAAAACCTACAACCCATTCCATTTACCCTCGCTATTAATTTTAAGGAGAATAAACGTTATTTAAAATACTTTATCATTCCCACTTTAATCATTGTTGGTTTGGCAGCTTTTGAACCAAAAATTATTTCTGATAGCACCAATCGTCTTGTTGATTTCTCCTCAGAGTATATTCCTAAAGCTCCTTATGAAATTACAATTGAAAACAAAAATTTAAACGCTTATAAGAATGAAGACTTTGTTTTAAAAGTAGAATTAAACGGTGAAGAAATCCCAAACAGCTTTTACATTATTTTTTCAAAGGAGCGTTTTTTAATGAAAAAAACAGACGCTACCCATTTTACATATACATTTAGAAATGTGGCAGAAAGCTTAGACTTTAGCTTCTTTGACGGAGAGTTTGAATCAAAACATTATACCTTAAATCTCTTGCCTAAACCGCTTCTCAGAGATGTAAGTATTCGCTTGAACTATCCCGCTTATTTAAAACGTAAAAATGAACAAATAGAAAATTCAGGTGATTTAATTATTCCAGAAGGAACAGAAGTAACATGGAAGTTTAACACTGAAAACACAAGAAACTTAGTGTTTATTGGTAAAGATTCTTCTGAAAATATCCTTCAAAGTGGAGAAAATGAATTTACTTACAGCAATCGTTTTTACAAGAGCTTTTCTTACGGCCTCAGTACTGCAAATGAGCATCTAAACTTTGAAGACACCGTATTTTACTCACTCACTGTTATTCCAGATTTACACCCCAACATTGAAGTTGAAACTAGTACAGATAGCACCAATAAAAAGCTTCTTTATTTTAAAGGTGTAGTGAAAGATGATTATGGATTTTCAAAGCTTGTCTTTCATCAAAAATTTATTGGAGAAAAAGATTCTATAGGAGAGGCAAAAAGTGAAATTATTCCGATTAATAAATCTTTGCCTCAAACCGTTTTTTACCATGCTTGGAATACTAATCAATTTCAATTAAAAGCCGGTGATCAAATAGAATATTATTTTGAAATATGGGACAATGATGGGGTGAATGGAAGTAAATCTAGTAGAACAAAAAAAATGTTTTACAAGGCCCCAACTTTAAATGAATTGACGGAAAAGAGCAAAGAAAATAGTGAATCTGTCAAAAAGGAATTAAAAGAAAGCATTGCTCTTACCCAAGAAATAAAAAAGGATTTAGAGGCTCTTAAAGAAAAGCTTGTCGATAAAAAACAAATGGGCTTTCAAGAAAAAAAGCAATTGGAAGCTTTATTGAAAAAGCAACAACAAATCAAAGAAACACTTAAAAATCTTGAAGAAAAAAACAAAGAAAATAATCAATTGCAAGAAGAGTATAACCCACTTGATGAAGAGATTTTAGAGAAACAAAAGATGCTTCAGGATATGTTTGAAAAAGTGATGACTGAAGAAATGAAGCAAATGATGGAGGAGTTAGAAAAAATGATGGAGAAAATGCAAAAGGACCAACTGCAAGAAGCCATTGAAAAAATTGAATTGAGCAATGAAGAAATGCTGAAAGAAATGGATCGAAATATGGAGCTCTTTAAGCAATTAGAAATTGAAAAAGAGTTAGCTGAAACCAAAAAGAAATTAGATGAATTAAAGGAAAAGCAAAAAAAGTTGAAAGAAAAGTCTGATGATAAGAAAACCGATGCCGACGGCCTTAAAGAAGAACAAGATGAACTGAATAAAGAGTTTGAAGAGATCAGTGAGAAACTTGACGAAATTCAAGAAAAGAATAAAGAATTAGAACAACCCAATAAACTTGAAGACACTAAATCTTTAGAGGATCAAATTAAGAAAGACATGAAAGAAAGTTCGGATGAACTTTCAAAAAAAAACAAACAAAAGGCTTCAGAAAATCAAGGAGATTCTGAAGAAAAAATGGAAGAACTTTCAGAACAATTGAGTGAAATGCAACTGCAAATGGAGGCTGAGGCAAATGCTGAAAATTTAGAAGATTTGCGTGCATTGCTTGAAAATCTTATTCGCCTTTCTTTTGACCAAGAAGAAGTAATGACTCAACTAAAAAGCACCAATATCAATGATCCTAATTATGTAAAACTAGCTCAGCAACAGAAAAAAATAAAAGACGATGCAAAAATGATTGAAGATTCACTTTTTGCTTTGAGCAAAAGAGTTATTCAAATTCAAAATATCGTCAACAAAGAAATTGCTGATGTGAACTACAACATGAAAAAAGCAATCGATGAGCTTCAAGAAAGAAGAACTGCTATAGCTAATTCCAGACAACAATTATCAATGACTTCCATTAATAATTTAGCACTTTTATTGGATGAAGCTATTCAAAACATGCAAGCCCAAATGCAGCTGATGAGTGGAAAAGGAAAGTGTAAAAAACCAGGTAGTGGAAGTCCATCTCCAGGTAGCATGAAGAGTCTTCAAAAATCGCTGAATGAGCAAATGAAAAGTTTGAAAGAATCGATGGAAAAAGGAAAATCTCCTGGAAAAGGAAAAGAAGGAGAACAAGGCCTAATGGGGTCTGGAATGAGTAAAAAACTGGCTCAAATGGCTGCTAAACAAGCGGCTATCAGAGAAGCAGTGAAACAATTACAAGAGCAAATAGGCAACGAAAAAAAAGGAAATGGAGATGGCGGCTCTCTTCAAAAACTTCAAGAAATGATGGAAGAAACAGAAACAGAATTAGTCAATAAGCAAATTACAAATCAAACCATTTTACGTCAGCAAGAAATTTTAACCCGACTTTTGCAATCTGAAAAAGCCGAAAGAGAAAGAGAAAAAGATGAGAAAAGAGAATCAATCGAATTTAGAAATGAACTTTCTCGTAACCAAAAACAATTTATTGAGTATAACAAGCTTAAAGAAAAAGAACTCGAGTTATTGAAAACTGTTCCGCCCTCATTTAATATCTTTTATAAAAACAAGGTAACAGAGTATTTTAATCAATTAGAAAAATGATGTCTGAAACAAGCATTTTAACCCATCAGCTTCCAACAAAAATTGAATCCCTTATTGAAGTTGAAAAAATTGTGGATTCACTTAAGGAGACGTATAATATTCCTGATGAAATCTATGGAAACATATTAGTTTCTCTATCTGAGGCTACAAACAATGCCATCAAACATGGAAATAAATTAGATCCAAATAAGCAAATTACACTTGTATTTACTCCTGAGGAAAGCAGCTTTGTTTTCAGCATAATTGATGAAGGAAGTGGCTTCGATTATGGAAATATTCCTGATCCTACTCATCCAGACAATTTAGATAAACCTGAAGGTAGAGGTGTTTTTATCATGAAAAACCTAGCCGATGAAATAGCTTTTATTGACAATGGTAAAGAGATCAAATTGACTTTTAATCGATAAAAGATTGGCTCAATCTAACATAAATCTTTTTAACGAGGATATAGATTTTACACTCGAAAATTCTAAAGAAACAGTTGATTGGATTACAAACACAATTAAAAGTGAAAACAAAACTCTAGGGGAAATCAACTTTATCTTTTGCTCTGACAAGTACCTTTTAGATCTCAACCAAAACTATCTCAAACACGATACTTTCACTGATGTAATCACTTTTGATTACGTAGAAGGCACTATAATCTCAGGCGATATTTTTATTAGCATTGAAAGAGTTGAGGAAAATGCTAAAAATTTAAATACTCCTTTAGTTCGTGAATTATTAAGAGTAATGATTCATGGGGTTTTGCATTTAACTGGCTACTCTGACAAAACGATTGAAGAACAGCAAGAAATAAGAGGAAAAGAGGATTTTTACTTAGCTTTGCATCGTGAAAATTAGTTTCACGTGAAACAAAATCAATCATGCTTAAAGAATACGATGTAATTGTTGTTGGGGGAGGACATGCAGGATGCGAGGCTACGGTTGCTGCAGCTAAAACAGGATCTTCTGTTTTGTTAATCACCATGAACATGTCTACTATTGCACAAATGTCTTGCAACCCTGCTATGGGCGGAGTTGCAAAAGGCCAAATTGTTCGCGAAATTGATGCAATGGGAGGTTATTCAGGAATAGTTGCCGACCGAACAGCAGTTCAATTTAGAATGCTCAATTTGTCAAAAGGACCTGCAATGTGGAGCCCAAGAGTTCAAAGTGATCGTTGGTTGTTTGCACAGGAATGGAGAATAATGCTTGAGCAAACTCCAAATGTAGACTTTTGGCAAGACACTGTAACAGGTATAGAAACAGAAAATGGTAAAATTACAGGAGTACATACTTCTTTAGGAATAACAGTAAAATCCAAAGCTGTTGTTCTAACTAATGGCACTTTTCTAAATGGATTGATTCACATCGGTCAACAAAATTTTGGTGGAGGAAGAGCAGCAGAAAGGAATTCAAAGGGAATCACTGAAGATTTAATAAAATTAGGTTTTGAAAGTGGGAGAATGAAGACTGGTACACCTCCAAGAGTTGATGCAAGAAGTCTAGACTTTTCTAAAATGGAGGAACAAAAAGGAGACAAATTTCCTTCTAAATTTTCCTTTGGTGAGACCAAACCCTTGGCAAAACAATTAAGTTGTCACATTACATATACAAATCCAACAGTACACGAAATACTAAAAGAAGGTCTAGAAAGGTCGCCCATGTTTAGTGGTGCAATTGAAGGAACAGGCCCAAGATATTGTCCATCGATTGAAGAAAAAATTGATCGCTTTTCTGATAAGGATAGGCATCAAATTTTTGTAGAACCCGAAGGATGGAAAACAGTTGAAATCTATGTCAATGGATTTTCAACATCGTTGCCGATGGATATTCAAGAAAAGGCGATAAAACAAATTAAAGGCTTTGAAAACGTTAAATTATTTCGCCCCGGTTATGCTATTGAATACGATTATTTTCCGCCAACACAGCTAAAACATACTTTGGAAACTAAGCTGGTTGAAAACCTCTATTTTGCAGGTCAAATTAATGGAACGACTGGCTATGAAGAAGCTGCAGGACAAGGAATGATGGCAGGCTTAAACGCAAGTTTAAAGATTCGTGATAAAGCTCCTTTAATACTTAGAAGAGACCAAGCTTATATCGGTGTTTTAATTGACGATTTAATTACTAAAGGCACAAAAGAGCCATATAGGATGTTTACTTCAAGAGCAGAGTATCGAATACTTTTAAGGCAAGACAATGCGGATAGTAGACTTACTCCTTTATCTTATGAAATTGGATTTGCGTCCAAAGATCAATTAGAACGTGTTGAAAATAAAGTTAGACAAACGAATTCAATTATTGATTTATTGGAAAAAAGCAGCATCGATCCGGAAACAATCAACCCATATCTTGAAGCAGAAGGCAGCTCACCAATAAAGCAAAAAGTTAAATTTTCGACTATTATAACAAGACCTCAGGTAGCACTTGGTGACTTGTTTAATTCTTCTTTTCTTGAAGAATTAAAAAGTGACAATTACTCACAAGATTGTATTGAGCAGGCTGAGATACATTTAAAGTACCAAGGCTATATTAAAAGAGAAAGAGAAATGGCTGATAAGCTTAACAGACTAGAAGATGTTAAGATTGCATCACACTTTGACTTTAATAAATTGAAATCTCTGTCAGCTGAAGCGCGAGAAAAGCTAAGCAAAATTAAACCAGAATCTATTGGTCAAGCAGCTAGAATAAGCGGTGTTTCTCCATCAGATATTTCTGTTTTATTAATTCATCTAGGAAGATAGCTGAAATGTTTCACGTGAAACATATTTCTAAACTCTATAAAAATTTCTAGCAAACAACCATGAAAAACTATACTAATTGCCCAATCTGTAAATCAACAGAATTTAGTCTTTTAAAAGAGTGTAAAGACTATACAAGTAGTAGTGAAATATTTAAAATATCAGCTTGTAATTCCTGTGGCTTTGCATTTACAAATCCTATTCCTGAAGAAAATGAGATAGGAAAATATTACGAATCTGATGAATACATTTCTCATAGTAATACTTCAAAGGGAATAATTAATAAGTTATATCAATTTGTAAGAAATATAACATTAGATAAAAAAGTTAATTTACTTAAATCTTTAACCAACAAAAGAAAACTATTAGATATAGGGTCTGGCACAGGAGAGTTTTTAAATCATACACAAAAAAATGGTTTTACTGTTCAAGGTATCGAACCTTCATTAATTGGAAGAAATAATTCTATTAAAAACTTTAACCTTTCTGTTTATCCTGAAAAAAAACTAGCTGAATATTCGGAAAATGAATTTGACATAATTACTATGTGGCATGTTTTAGAACATGTTTATCATTTAAACGAAAGAGTAGAAACCATTCATCGTATTTTGAAAAAAGATGGATATTTAATTGTTGCAGTTCCAAATAGGCTATCCTATGATGCAGAAAAATATCAAGAATTTTGGGCTGCTTATGATGTTCCCAGACATTTATATCATTTTAGACCAGTAGATATAAAAACACTTTTTGAAAATCACAGTTTTGATGTGAAGCAAATTTTACCCATGAAATTTGATTCCTTTTATGTTAGCATGCTCAGTGAAAAATATAAAAACGAAAAATCAAAGTTATTCAAAGCTTTTCTAATTGGTCTAAAATCTAATATGAAGTCAAAAGGCTTAGCTAAATTTTCTTCACAAATTTATATTCTGCAAAAAAAGGGTTAATTTCAAGCCATTTAGAAAATTATAATGAATTATTGGTGTTTAGGAATCATAGGCGGATTAAAGTGTCTTAAAAGTGCGTATAAAAGCTTTATGGGCTTTCGAAATAAATCACTTAAGTAACCTGAACACTTCATCTCGTGAATTACATTTCGAACCAAGGTTCTCATCCTTCCTCAATAAAAATAAAAAAGCTGCTCGGTAAAAGCAGCTTATATCATTATTTTTGAAATGTATTTGTGACTCCGGAAGGATTCGAACCTTCAACCGTCAGAGCCGAAATCTGATATTCTATCCAGTTGAACTACGGAGCCAGAAAAAACGCAAATATACGTCAAATTTCAAGCAATAATAATGCAGAAATATGGTTTATAATAGATTAAAAAAAACAATGAAACGATTTTTACTAATTGGTTTAGTTCTAACCGGAAGCGTATTACAAGCTCAGTTAAAACCTATCGGTACTTGGACAGACCATTTACCTTATAGAAATGCTACATCAATAACCAAAATAAATAAAACAGTTGTTTGTGGAACAGAGTCAGGTATATTCATCTATAACACAGAAGATTTTTCGATTGAAACTTATTCAAAAGTTAATAGCTTAAATGATGTTGTTGTATCCAAAATTGACTACTCAAATAAGTACAAAACGTTAATCGTTGCATACAATACTGGAAATATAGATTTAATTATTGATGGGAATGTTTCAAACCTACCATTTGTTAAATTAAGTAATCGAAGTGGTAATCCAAATGATATATACATTAAGGACAACTTTGCATACATTTCGTATAATTTTGGAATTGTTGTAATAGATATAGTTAAAAAAGAAATAAAAGATACCTACCAGTTTGGTGCGGGCGGAGCTTCAATTGTTGTAAATTCTACTGTAATTATTAATAATACAATTTTTGCAGGAACAAATCAAGGTTATTATAGTGCAAATCTTAATACGAATTTACTAGATTTTAATAATTGGTCCAAATCATCTTTATTCTCAAATAAGCAAATTATTAAAATACTTATTTTAAATAATAAATTAGCTATAGTCGTTAGAGAATCGGGTATTGATTCAACTCTTATAATTGACTCTGGTGCTTCTACAACTATACCTGAATTATCAGGATTAACATATACAGGTTTTAATAAAAGAGACGATGGAGGATATAATTTCACATCATCGAACTTATTTATGCACGTTGACAGTCTTGGAAATGTTGTAAAATCAGTTAATCATACTATTTCATCTACATTAGGTAGCGCTGTTATAGGTAACTCAATATATATAACAGGAACAACTTGGCCGTTATCAGAGATAGATATGCTTAGTGAAGAAGTTATAAATGTTTTTAAGCCTAATGGTCCAAGTGATAAGATAATATTTGACATGGCACTTGAAGGCGGTAACTTATGGACTGTAAATGGTGCACACAATGTTTCATATGGAAATAATTTTTTTGGTCCTGTTTTTCAACACTTATACAAAGGTAAATGGACTGTATATCAGAGAAACACATACCCTGATTTAGATAACTCATTTGACTTAATTTCTGTAACAATTAATCCTAACAATCCAAATAATGTATTTTTTAGTTCATGGGGAAGAGGTGTAATTCAGTTACTCGCAGACAACACATTTCGTCAATACTTAGAAGATAATTCTAGTCTGCAAAGACGTAAGGCGTGGGAGCCTGCTCAATGGGTTGGTGCAGGAGAATCAGCGTTTGATGAACAAGGAAATTTATGGGTTACTAATCCATATACAAGAAATGGACTATCAGTAAGAAAAACGAATGGAGAATGGAAAACTTTCGACTTAAGTGATTTAATTATTGGTGAAGAAACAGTAAGTTATGACATAGTTATTTCTAATGAAGGATATAAGTGGATCAGCTTACCTAGAGATAACACAATTATTGTTTATGATGACCGTGGAACTATTGATAACATAAGTGATGATCGTGCAATTCTTTTGACTTCAGGTGAAGGGCAAGGAAACGTACCTGGTAACAGAGGTATAAAAATGGAGAAAGATAGAAATGGCTTAATTTGGATTGGGACATCTGATGGAATAGCTGTTCACTTTAATCCTTCTAATGTTTTTGAAGAAAGAAATAGAGACTTTAGCAGAATTATATTTTTTGACGGAGAAAATAATGAAATAGTACTCCAAGGTGCTACTGTATTAGATATTGCGATTGATGGTGCTAACAGAAAATGGATTGGAACTGATAATTCTGGCGTTTTACTTTTATCACCTGATGGTAAAGAAACAATTCAAGAATTTAATGAAAATAACAGCCCTCTTTTATCAAATACAGTCACTGCAATTAGCATAGATGATGAGACTGGAGAAGTGTTTTTTGCTACAACAGAAGGATTGGTATCATACAGATCAGATGTAGTTAAAGGCAGTGAAAATTTATCAGAAATAAAAATAGCTCCGAACCCTGTTAGATCAACCTTCACGGGACCAATTAACATCTCCGGTTTAAAAGAAAATACTACTGTAAAAATTACTGACATTAATGGAAAGCTAGTTATGGAACTTAAAAGTCAAGGTGGGTCAGTAAATTGGGACGGTAACAACTTAAATGGAGAAAGAGCAGCTACAGGTGTATATTTAGTTCTAGTTAGTGCAGCTATTCCAAATAACAGAGTCGAAACTGCAGTTGGTAAAATAATGTTCATTAAATAAATGCTTTTAAAGGGAGAAGGCATTGTCCTTAAAAGTATTAAGTATGGTGAAAAATCGCAAATCTGTTCTGTTTTCACTAAAGAATACGGAGTCTTATCTGTAATTCATAACCGAATTATAAATAAAAAAAGAAGAGATCCAAATTATTTTCAAGCTCTTAGTCACATAGAATTTATCTGCTATCCATCTAAAAATTCCGAACTTCATAGAATTAAAGAAGTTCAGTTTAAAGTTGCAAGTAATTCTATTGAAGCGTCAGTTGTAAAAAATGCTTTGAAGTTTTTTCTAGCAGAAGTTCTAGAAAAAATAATAAGAGAAAAAGAACAAAATAATGCTCTTTTTCTCTTCATAGCAGAACGTGTAACTGAATTAAATAGCACCAAAGAAAGTCTAGGAAGCTTTCATTTAGAGTTTATGATTGGTTTATTGAATCATTTAGGTATCATCCCACAAATAGCGCCTAATGACCACTATTTTGATTTAATAGAAGGTATAAGTACCGACACAAAACCTTTAAGGAATAAATTTATAAGTGGGAAAACTTTCGAGCAATTTCAAAAGATATTTGAAAATCAGAGAGACCTTGGTAAACTAGAGAGAAATAATGTATTAAATATATTGTTAGAATACATTGACATTCAATTAAATACTTCCTTAAATCAACTTAAAACTAAGGCTGTTTTAGAAGTAATTTTTGAATAAAGGGGTTAATGACCTAATCGATAATTTCTTGGTCAACACTGCTTAATTCAAAGCTGTTCATTATCGCCTGAAGCTCCCTTAAATACTCCCGTTTATTAAATTTTGGAGCATATACAAATCCATCAAGGTTTATTACCCGATTATTGGCTTCATCAACAAAGGTATAATGTATGAAAGGACCTCCCATAAAATCATTTTTCATATTCCAAAGACCTCTATATTCAGCAACATATTGATCGTTAATATTCAGTATGCTTTTCATTGGTTTAAAGTCTTCATAAACTGCCATAAAAGAACTATCTCTACTTCCTCGAATCAATTCTTGAGTATAACTATTTCTATTAGCCACCAATTCATCAACAGAAAAAGTACTATCGGAATCGTATGGATAAGAGTATATTATCAAGCCCTGCATTACCTGATGTTCTCCAAGATACTTTTCTTTCTTTAACCAAAGAGCCGATTCATTGGAAGCCATTTCTATAAAAGCTGGAGGTATTAAAAGTTTAATTTGAAGCTTTTTTTCAATTTTATCACTTAAGTCCTTTTGTGGTTTTTTGAGATATTGCTGCTTTAAACGCTTTAATTCTTCTTCATTATAATAATCTCTTATTGTTTGTTTATTCTTAGCTAAAATTGATTCAGCTTGATCTAGTGTGTTTGCACTAATTTGTATTAACAACTGATTTTTTGCCCAAACATCTCTTATAATAGAAACACCTGCTTTGCTGTTTTCTTTAAGCTCAATTTTAAAGACATTTCTACTGCGTTTTAAAATTGATTTAAAGTCAGCAGGATCAACATTTGCCATTCGAAACTGGGTTTCTTGCTGTGGTAAAGCTGGCATCGCTTTATTAAAGATTTCCTTTACACGATCGCCAATACTTCCATTAAACAAGGTAGAATCAATAACAACTAACACTTCGCCATATTTGCCAGAACTAGAAGGTAATGTCTTGCTCTTTTCTTCTCCAAACTCACAAGAAGTTAAAAAGAATAGAGCAATGATAAAGCTTTTGAAAATATACTTAGCCAATTTGTTTTACTTTTACTTGCATTCCAGGCTTTAACCTTCTAAAGTCAAGGTTGCCGTTTAACCTTTTTAAATCATTTACAGATATATCTTGATACTCTTTTGCGATATCCCAAAGCGTATCTCCAGATCGTACAATGTGTACTTGATACTTTCCATTTACAGTTTCTTCAGGTTTCTTTGTTTCTACCTTTGCTATTGCTTGTGTAGAAGCTTTTGGGGGGTTTTTACCATAAATAACTAATTGGTCTCCTGGATTTAAACGAGTTGAACGCAAATTATTCCATGCCATTAAATCGTTAACACTTACATGGTACTTATTTGCAATGTATCCCAAAAACTCACCGCTATTAACTCTGTGAACAAAGCGATCTGGAACAGCTACTTCACTTGGTGATTCTTTGCCATTAACACTGTCTTTTAGTTCCAAACGCTTTAAATCTGCATAAATAGATTTCTCATTCACTAAGTATAATCCTATTTTATCAATTGGTAAACACAAGGTTTGAGAGTAATTACTTTCAGGAATAAACTTCAGTTTATACATTGGGTTATAAAATGCAAGCTCTTCTTCAGTAACAGGAAGGTAGTTTACTAATTGACTAAAAGAAATTGGTGATTGTATTTGAACAGTGTCTGTTTGAGCTTGAAATAATAAATTGTTTTGAGGATAAATGTTGTGCTCTTCTGCATAATTCATCATGTAATTAACAGCAATAAAAGCCGGAACATATCCTCTTGTTTCACGTGGCAACCAAGCTCTGATTGCCCAATAATCTTTAATTCCTCCTGAGCGTCTAATTGCTTTATTCACATTTCCTGGACCGCTATTATAAGCAGCTAAAACTAAATTCCAGTCCCCATACATTCTATACAAATCTGTCATAAATTCACATGCAGCAACTGTAGATTTATAAGGATCCATTCGGTCATCAACATAAGAAGTTACATTGAGATCATACATTTTTCCTGTTCTATACATGAACTGCCATAAACCCATGGCTCCCGCCCTTGATTTTGCAGAAGGATTCAATGCTGATTCAACCACAGCTAAATATTTTAGTTCTAACGGCATGTCAAAGCGATCCAATACCTCTTCAAACATAGGGAAGTAATGAGGTGCTAAAAACAAAACAGAGCTACTCAGCTTACGTTTCTTTTCGACATATAATTTTATGAAAGCCTTTGTATATTCATTGTAAACTAAGTTAAAAGGTGTTTTTGCATTTAAAGCATTTAACCTTGCTTCAAGAATGCTATCTGAAAAATAAGGCACACTATCGTAAGGCAAAACCCCTGAAGTATCCATGCAAAATCCAAAAGCATTGTAGTATTGATTGGAAAGTTGCAAATCCATCATCGCCAAAACCTCATCATCAGAGGATATTTGATAACCCAAAGAATCGCTTTCTTTAGCTGTCAAATTGAATGAAAATAAAAGAACTAGAAAATAAAATAGCGTGTTTTTCATAAATACAACTGTCAAGCATTAACGAACATTTGAAAGAAATGTTATAAGTTGACTAAATTGAAGAAATTTTTAAGACTAAAAACTCTTTTAATTCTGATTTTTCAACGCTTTTTTGTTCATGATTGATTTTGCAAAAAGCAAAACAGTGGCTTCATCAAAAGATTTTCCCATTATTTGAAAACCAAAGGGTAAGCCTTCTTTATTTTTAAACAAAGGAAGTGAAATAGCAGGTGAGCCAGTTAGATTAGCATGAACTGTAAAAATATCTTCCAAGTACATTTTAATAGGGTCCTTGGTTTTTGAATCTAAATCAAATGCCGCATGAGGAGTTGTCGGTGAAACTATGAAATCATATTTTTCAAAAATTTCATCTGTCCTTTGTTTAACGAGCCTTCTTAGTTTCTGAGCCTTAGAATAATACGCATCGTAAAACCCTGAACTCAAAACAAAAGTTCCCAACATGATTCTACGCTTTACTTCATTCCCAAATCCTTCGCTTCTAGATTTAATGTAGGTTGACTCTAAATCATGCGCATTATCACTTCTATATCCAAAGTGAATTCCGTCATAACGGGCTAAATTTGATGACGCTTCTGCAGTTGTTAAAACATAATAAGTAGGAACTAAATAATCTAAGTATTCAAATGAAAGCATGTCAACTTGATGTCCTTCTTCTCTCAACTCTTCAATGGAAGCTAGTACTTGACTTCTAACCTCATCGCTAATGCCTTCATGATTAACATAACAGTCTAGATAGGCTATTTTTTTCTTTTTAGGTGTATCATTTTCTTCCAATGTCTTGGTAAACGCTGGAACCGCTCTTTGGCTTAATGTGCTATCAAAATCATCTTTCCCTGACACTACTTCCATGATGGCAGCAATATCTTCAATAGAGTTGGCAAAAGGGCCTATTTGATCAAATGAAGACGCGAAAGCTATTAAGCCATTTCTTGAAACTCTACCATAAGTTGGTTTCAGTCCAACAACTCCACAAAAAGAAGCTGGTTGACGAATAGAGCCTCCTGTGTCTGAACCCAAAGAAGCTAAACACAATCCTGCGGCTACAGAAGCTGCAGAGCCACCACTTGAACCTCCTGTTACTTTTGTCGGGTCAATTGGATTTTTTACAGCTGAATAAGTGGATGTTTCATTTGAAGAACCCATTGCAAATTCATCACAATTTGTTCGTCCAATAATAATAGCATCTTCTTCTAATAAACGTTCAACTACAGTTGCCGAAAAAAGAGACTCAAAGCCTTCTAGCATTTTTGAAGATGCTGTTACTTGATGATTTTTATAGCAAATATTGTCCTTAATGGAAATTACCATTCCAGCTAACTTACCTTGTTTGCCAGCTTTAATTTTTTCATCTACTTCTTTTGCTTTTTCTAAAGCAGAGTCAGAAAAAACTTCAATAAAAATATTAAGTGATTTTGTTTCTTCTATTTTTGATAAATAGCCTTTAACTAAATCAACACAATTGATTGACCCATCGTGCAAAAGTGTACGAACCTCATTTAAAGATGAAAAATGTGTCAATAGTTATTTTTTTTGATCTTCTTTTTGACCTTCTCCCTTGTCTTGAGAAGCGTCTTTGAATTCTTTAATTCCTTTTCCAACTCCTTTCATCAGCTCAGGAATTTTTTTGGCACCAAATAACAATATGAGCACAACCACAATCAATATGATTTGTTGTGGTCCAAGTATACCTGCTTGAAATACGATTGTATCCATGATAAATATTTGCTTCAAAATTAGTCAATTTGAACTGCATAAAATCAACATTTAGTATCTAATCCATACTTTTACAACTAAAGGTCTATTAGACAATTGCAATATGATAAAAAAAGTAGACTATTTAATTGTGGGTCAGGGATTAGCAGGTAGTTTTTTTGCTTTTCAACTCATTGAGCAAGGCAAGTCTTTTGTTGTTATTGATATGGGAATTGAGAATTCGGCTTCTTATGTTGCAGCAGGACTAATAAATCCATTGGTTTTAAAAAGATTGACCCCGAGTTGGCGTGTTGAAGACTTTCTAAAATATAACGATCGCTTCTATGAAAAAATAGGTGCTTTTTTAGGAAAAAAATACCACTATCCACTAGAGCTTAAAAAACTCATCAGTTCTAAAGATGAAATTGATTTTTGGAAGCAACGCAAAAATGTTAAGGAAGTTAAAAAATATATAGATGGTAATCCAGTAAAAGCGAAGGAGCCTTTCCTTAGCCAGAAGATCAAAGCCATTGGCAATGTATATCACGTTTCATGGATTGCAATATCTGAGTTACTTAAAGACTTTAGAATCTATTTATCAAACAACAACCTGCTTATTGAAGAGCAATTTGAATACAATCAATTAAATGGTTCAGAACAATACAAAGCAACTACTTTCAATAAAATAATTTTCTGTGAAGGTGCAAAAGCAATTGACAATCCATTTTTTCAAGAAGTGGTTTTTAGTTTAAATAAAGGGCAAACTTTCACAATAAAATCTCAAGAATTAAATACTAGCGCAATTCTTAAAAAACAAGCCTTTATTTTACCAACGTTGGAAGAAAACCAATTTAAAGTTGGGGCAACATTTTCATGGAAATGGGAAGATGAAGGGATTGAGACTGAAAAAACAACTCTTCTAAAAGAGCAAATTGAAGAAATGATTGCTGTTGACTATTCTATAAAATTCGAAGAAGCTGGGATAAGGCCTTCAGCAAAAGACCGAAGGCCAATTGTGGGTAAATCAATGCAACATGAAAACTTTTACATTTTTAATGGAATGGGCTCACGTGGATGCATGATTTCGCCTCTTTTAACCTTAGAGCTGTTTGATTTTATAGAAAATAAAAAAACTCTTTCAAAAGAAATTAATGTAAGCCGTTTTAAGCCAAATTGAGTTGGTTGAACAAGTCTTCTCGATAAGAACCACCAATTGGAACCCTTTTATTACTGTCTTCAATAATAACAATCGCATTCTCGATTGACTTAATCTTTTTAAGGTTCAATATAAAAGATCGATGAACTCTCATGAAAGTTTCAGAAGGTAATTTCTTTTCAATTTCTTTCATGGTTGAATGAATTGTGAATTTTTCATCTTTTGTATGAATAATCACATAATCTTTTAGCGCTTCAATGAATAAAATATTGTTATTCTGAACTTTAATCAGTTTAGAATTTGATTTAATGTATATAAACTCTTTAGAAAGTGTTGGTTTTCTTTTAAACTCCGAAGTGTCTAATCCAGCTAATTTCTCTTGAACTTTTTTGAATTTATACAAAGCCATTTCAATTGATGTTCTCAAATCAATTTCTTTAAAAGGCTTTATAACATATCCATAAGGCTCTGAAACTTTTGCTTTATTTATTGTATTTTCATCTGCATATGCAGTTAAAAAAACAACTGGTATATTGAATTTTTCTTTAATTTTAGTGGATACTTCTATTCCATTCATTTTGCCGGTTAGCATAATGTCCATGAGAACTAAGTCAGGCTTATTTTCTTCAAGAAACTCCAATACTTTTTCTCCTCTTCCAAAAACACCTAAAACATTGTAACCAATTCTTTCTAGACAAACAGAGATGTCTTTTGCAACAATTGCTTCATCTTCTACGATTAAAATTTTTCTTGCTTCCATCTTTTACTTAAGGCCTAAATTTAATATGAAATTTTGTGCCATTTGAAATTATAATATCTACTGTCCCTTCAATTTGCTCTACTAGTGTATTTACCAATTGAAGTCCGAGAGTTTCTGAATTTTTTAATTTTACCTCTTCAGCTATACCAACTCCGTCATCGTGCAAAATAATAGAAACTTCTCCATTTATTTGATAGAGTTTTAAAATGATTTTTCCATTACTTCTTCCTTCAAAGGCATACTTTAGAGCGTTCGAAATTAACTCATTTACAATTAATCCACAAGGGATTGAAATATCCAAAGTAAGGAATATTTCTTCTATCTCGCACATTAACTCAATTACAGCTTCTCCATATTCGTAAGAATTAACACTGTTTTCAGCCAAATCTTTGATATAGTCTGAAAATTTGATGTCAGAAAAGTTTTT